>JAABUY010000989.1_pt1 | contig 41953 bp, 45 predicted proteins | sample 5560271 | NCBI WGS metagenome assembly JAABUY01 (sample SAMN10711886, study PRJNA513374) | rock metagenome | isolation source: Antarctica rocks | place: Antarctica: Victoria Land, University Valley
GGATCTATTGTGTGCTTGCTCCACACAAGGGCTGTGATTCAGTAAAAAATCTTCTCCGGCATGATATTGTTTCCTAGAGCGCGAAGACGAGTTTGACATCCATTCAATTGAGGAAATACATAAGCGTCGCTTGAATCTGGAAGATGAAGTAGTTGACGTCCTGACACCATGTTCCCTGAAGGAAGTCTCCTAAGTCCATTCCAAGAACTTTAATTACCTTGAGTCAAACTGATTCAATATTGGCTCATTCAAGCTGGTTCAAGAGGCGGAATTCCAAGTGTACAGTACCCCGCATTAAGTCACGGTCGCGCGCTCCCCAACCAATACACCCCTCACCTGCATCAACCATTGAACCATCAAATTCAGCTGGGGAACTTCAATATTTGGGCTAGTTATTTAGTAGTATATGACTTATGATTCCCCGATCAATATTTGGTATGCCAGCCCTTCGCTATTATTACAGCTGCACATCTGTCGGGCATACTGGATATTAGTCCCTCAATTACCTCCTCTCGTAGATTCGCCCAGGCCATCTGTAAAATCTGGAACAACTGGGTTTCAGCTTCGTCCCCTTTACCCTTCAGCGAATCCAGATCCGGATAAACTTTATAGGCCTCCTTCTTTAGTAGGGCCCATAGATTTTCGATTGGATTCAAATCGGGGCTGTACGAAGGCCACTCCATGACTTCTATACCATTTTCCTGAAACCAAAGCTTCGATTTTCGAGCTCTATGTATCGGAGCGTTATCCTGCATGAACACTAGTCCTGACTTCCATATATCAGACAAATTGTGATCCAAAATCTGAATGTAGAAGACTGCTGAATAGCCGTGTTTTTTGGATTCGAAGTCCCGATCGAGCAGGTATAAATTCGATCTTCCAGAACCTCAAAAAGCTTCTCAAACCATAATGAAAAAGGTCTTTCCATTGGAAATTTCCATCACTTTATCTCTATCCCATTTTTGTTTGCGAGTCCCAAACACCCATTCTCGTGTTTTACCTGATCCTCGAGCCACGGATGCCTCGTCCGACCAAATGACTTTCCTCCATTGATCCACGATCCAATTTTCATGTCTTTTAGCTCATCTTAACCGAAGCCGAGCAGCTTCAGGTGTTAATTTCGGTCGCTTAAGAGCTAGTCAGTGAGAAATTTCGTGAGCTCGTAGTGTTGCGTTGAGAGTTCTCGCGTTCAAATCGATCCCGATGTTCGTTTTCAGCTGTCTTCAGGTGATTTTAGGCTCCGATCGTAACTGACGTAACAGTATCCTAGCTGCTCGAGGGATAATTGATAAAGGCCTTCCTGATCTGGGTTTATTGACTCCGAAGGGTGCAGTGCAAAGCCTTCCTAAAACTCCATTTATGGTGATGCGGGGAACGTTCAAATTTCGACTGATTTGGGTGAGTGTAGCTCCTAGCTCAGCTTGCCCCGTAATTTTCCCTTTAGTCAACAAATCGAGCTCCTTTCTGAGGGTCTTATTACCAGAAATTGTAGTTAACGGAGCCCTTCTGAGCATGGTGGATGTGGTTGAAGAAGGTTGATTGTTTTGAAGGTACGCGATTTTACGTGTTTTCGCTTAAGTGACCGTGACTTTTTGCAGGGTACTGTATATACCTTTAAGGGGTATACATTTGCTGAATGTACATAAATTTTAAGGGTGTAGATGCACAAGTCCAAAGGGTATATAAAAATTTAAAAGAGTATACATTTAGAAACTTGGGAACCAGAAATGAAGCGGGGAGGGAGGATCAGCAAGATAGAATAGAGACGATCCAGAAGCGGAGCAGAAAGTTCAGAGATATATTAGTACTTGTCTTTAGAACCAGCCCCTAACTCGGTCTTAGATAAAGACAGTTTCCTCGAATGAGTTGCATGTTGTCGCGTTTGAATTATCTGGAAACATAGTGTATGACTTACGCTGCAAAAGCAAAGACGCAGCAGTTCACCAGAAGGGAATCAAATCTGGTGAGAAAGGCAGATCAGCTGACCTGATTGTGTTACAGCAGCGGCGGTGAAAGATTTCTATCCTAAGACCATCTTTCCACTTTACCTGCTTCCTTCAGTTTCTTCGATTGAGCGTCCGGAATATATGTCATAGACTTCATCAGCTTCATCATGAATGCTTCGAGACTACCAACGTCACGACGCTCGCTGTCCGAATTTAGCCGTCTGTTTTCGCTGGGGCAAACCTGCTCCGTTTCTGGTCCCCCCCCCTTTCCCCAGGGGTCCGTTTCTACCCCCCCCATCCCCCTAAGTCTATTCCTGCTTCGTTCTCCCCCCGCCTGGAGGAGCTGAATGATTTGGTTCGAGAAAACGATTATCTTCGACAGGAAATTGTATACTACAAGTCTAGAGGAGCGATGCTTAATTACTGAGGTATCAAGCTTGATGACGTCGAGGAGGAAGATCTTGTAGTGCTCTGGATTAGAGACGTTCATGATCATATATTCTAGTTTGAAGAATCAGTCAAATATCAGAAAAGACACATCTGTCGTACTTGATATTCTAATGCAAGATTGGCAGAATGTGCATATGTAATCTCGTATGTATTCTAGTCATCAGACGTTAATCAAATTGAAAAAAATATGTATTCGTAATTGATTGTTCTGATGCAAGATCGGCAGAATGATAGAAAAACATACAGCAAGATCAGAGTCACTGAATGTATAAGACAAAAAAAATTGTGTAGAGGTTTTGATTTCTTAGGAACATTGGGCGCATAGGTTTTTGAAATGTATGAGAAGTCAAAATGTTTGAGAACATTTGATAACTAGACTCTTGAAGTGATTGATCAGCCGAAATGATTGAGAACATCTGATGTGTAGACTCTGACAGTGAACAAGAACCGCAAATATTCGGGGCCTGCACTTCAATCAGCGAAGTATCGCTCAAATAGATCTCTCTATTTCTCTGCGATAAATGCGTACTACTATTTGCATACTTCAATGTTTTAAGTATCACTACCTTCATCGTAGCCACGCCAAATAATATTATAACTAAATAAAACAGGATAGGCAGTATCGTGGAAGTTAGTACTGGTAGAGGCCAGTATCGTAGAAGTCAGTATCGAGAGAGTCAGTACTGCAGAGGCCAGTACTGTAAGAGTTAGTACTGAGAAAGTCAGTGCTGTAGAAATCAGTACTGAGAAAGCCAGTACTGTAGAAGTCAGTACCGAGAGAGTCAGTACTGCAGAGGCCAGTACTGTAAAAGTCAGTACTGAGAAAGTCAGTGCTGTAGAAATCTGTACTAGGAAAGTCAGTACCGTAGAATTCAATACTAGGAAAGCTAGTACCGTAGAAGTCAGTACTAGGAAAGCCAGCACCGGGAAAGTCAGTATTCGTGCCCCCCACTTTCGCTTAGTTCTTCGCTTAGTGCTCACCAGCCATGCACCACTTTTAGCCATGCATCACTAAATCTTCATATTTTTGATTCATCACCTTCAAAAATCTACCAAATTTCAACCACATGACTGCTACTTACACTATCATCAAGAGTCGCATTCAGAAGACTGTTGACGTCATAAACACGCGTGAAAATTCTAATCAAGCCGAAATTGCGCGCGAGTTTCGTGTTTCATATGACAGACTTCGATCTAGACTACAAGATTATTAGTTCAAAACAGCAGTACAAGAACTGCATGACAGAGCTTTAAAATCTGATCAGAAGTCAGCTTTACAACAATACTTAACTACAGTGAATCAGTTAGATCTGTCAGCTAGACTACACATGATACAATCAACGACAAACGCTCTTCATGCTCAAGACTTTGCTCGTTGAAATTCTTCAGCTTTACTAAATGCTCAATGAGTCAAATGATGATTAAATCATCAGTCAGATCTCTTCAAAGCTAAACAAAAGTCTTTAGCAGCTGAACGAAAGAATGCGCATGATTCAAAAGTACTACAGACTCATTTTAATGAGTTTAATAAGATGATGATCAAATATGATATAACAAAGAATGATACATGAAATCAACTATCATATGAGCATTGCATCGTTGCACACTTCGATTGAATTGTTACTGTAGATTCAAATAGAAGAATTTACTTCAAGAATTCAAATAATAGAGAGTCATTAATGAGCATCAAATGCATCAGTGAAGAAAACAAGAATATATTGTCAAATAAAAGTCGTTGAAAATGCTCACAAAGCATGCAAAAAGCAGTCTAATAAGATTCTTAAAATCAAAGACATTTTGTACATCAAAGATGTTTGAAGTATGATTCAAAATAGACAGAAATTGAAGAACAAAAGACAGCAGCAACGCGAAGAGATCTGGAAAAAGCGTTATTTAAATGCACTAAAGAAGTGCTACAGAGTTACTAAGTCTCATAGAGCTGTTTGCATTAAATTCATTCAGACTTATTAGTAGAAATGACGAGTTATTTTGAAGCAATTGCTCAAAAATTCTCATGTATATAAAGAATAGTTGAATTTAATGATGCATGACTGAAAGTGATGCATGACTGATGAGCACTAAGTGAAGAACTGAGCGAAAGTGAGAGACATGAATATTATTGAAGACTGTGAAAGCTAGTACTGATTGAAACTTGAATTACTTTGAAGCATTCACTTCTGACATCAAAATTGATTCACATCATCAGTTGTAATATACATTCAAAGTGATATACATGACAAGACGTGATTCACATCATCAGCAGTGATGTACACTCAAAATGATTTATCTCACAAGACGTGATTCACATCATCAGCAATAATTCACATCAAAAGTGATTCACATCATCAGCATTGATGTACACTCAAAATGATTTACCTTACATGACGTGATTCACATTATCAGCTGTGATTCACATCAAAAGTTGTTTACATCATCAACATACTCATTGAAAGTCTTGTTGACTAATTACAGTAACGCTGACTCATTGATCATTCAAAAGATCTTATGATATCTTTTAAATCGTTATTAATTCTGTCATCTCAGAATTATGATAGCTAATCATATGTAGTACAAATATTGACTCAGCGTCGCTTATTTGATTCATAGAAAGATTGAGAAGCAAGTTGAGATTCTCATATGCAAGATAGCAAGAAAAAGAGAGTTGCTTCTCAATCTTCTCACAAGTCAGATAAGCAACGCTGAGTCAATATTCATACTACATATGATTAGCTGTCGTAATTCTGAGATGACAGAATTAATGACGGTTTAAGAAATAAAGATTAACACAAAGTATGATTGATTTAATTGATAATTCAATTTCAGCAAACTCAATCATTCAATTCAAATAATTGATAACATCGTGACACTTTGACATTAGTCAATGATTGAGTGCTTTCATGACTCAAGTACTCATTAAAGAAGTACTATCAAAGTGAGTACTTTTTAAGAATAAAACTTACGTAGAGAGAGTGTTAATATCTGTTATAAATGTGTCAAAGATCAAACTTTAATCAATTCACAGTGAATGTTAGCGAGTTCACTGTGTATTGATTAAAACTAGCTTAAATCTAATCTAGATCTGATCAAGATCTGACTCAACATCTGTTTCATTCTTTAACATCTTTTATTTCGTTTCTATTGTCTTTTAAACAAACACACTTCTTTGTGTTACAAGTAGTTAACAAACGTTTATGATAAACACATTTCTTTGTGTCAACGAAACATCTTTCAAACCAACATCTTTCTTATGTTTCAACACGTTTTCTTTGAAACTAGCATCAAATTTGAGTAACTACTATATAAAGCATGTTCTTCTTTTCTTTTTATCTTCTTTCTTCTGTATTCTTAAAGTTTTAGTTATAGTTATCTTTATTGAATCAAACATTTCACTCACAGCATAATTAAATTGAATATTTAAACATGATTTCAACATTACTTTAAAAATTTATTAATTACATGATACTGATTTCATTATTCATTCAAATTCACTTGATTGATAATGAGATGAATATAAAGAAATTTGTGTATTTAATGATCAACAACATCGAAAGACAGAACAACATCAAGAAATTAATAGAATTAAGAGATTAAGATCTTGATTGTTAAAGAATCTACAGCTCATTCAGTATGTAACAGTTCAAATCAATTAATAAAATCAAGAAATTAAAATCTTAATTGCTTGAGAATCATCAAAAATCTTTTCTCAAATCAGCAACATTCTTCTTTAAAGATTAAACAACTTGAACTATAATTTTACTATATATCATTGAGCATCACTCTTCGCTTGATCATCAACTCTTTGTTATAACTCAATCATCTGTGAAAAATCTCTTTGAGAATTATTAAAGTCTTTATTCTTCTGTCACTGCAGATTCAGTCATTTATTCTGAGCTATCATCTTGCATATTGAAATATCTTAGAATCAACTTCATATGAAAACATCATCAATCTTTGTCTTATTCTCAGACTTTCAATGAACATCTGAAAGCTTTTACTCTCTGAGATATAAAAAATGTAAAGCAGTTACAATACTGAATTAAACAAGACTCAGAAGTATTTCTAAAAGATTTAAACAATCTTTGAACTCAACGAGATCTTGATGTGAAAGCTTATGAGTTATTTGACAAGATATCAAGCGAACAAATATGAAAGACTCATTTTAAGAAAATTGATTAAGCAAAGAAATGATCGAATCAATTGAATCAAACACTTCAAAACAAATTGATTGAAGCATAACATTAACTGCAAGTGATTAAAGATGTTACTTCATTGACTTCTACTCTTTTCACATTCAGCAAGCAATTTCAGAAGCTTTTGAATTCATCTTTATTTACTGATGAAAAAGAATATATCTGAAATGATTGATAGAAAAAGATTCGTGACAAGCTAGAAATCAACATCAATTATTTCAACAATAATAAAGTTATACTAGTTTACATTCATTTTTGAATCAGTAAAAACATAGTCAAAGTCACTTTAATCAAACATCAGTGAGATTCATTAAATTTCTATTCAATGATCAATGATTTACTAAATGAACTTACTCAGCTATATGATGATTTTAACAAAGAGACAAACTTTCAAAGAAAATATGTTAATTTCACTTAAGAAAAGAGCAAATTCAATGACTTTTATTTAATGTTTCAACGTCTGTTCTTTTATTTAGAATATCACAAAAAATAATTAATCATCAATTTACAAGATAAGATAGTTTATCATTTTCATGCAGTTTGAAATAGTCAGTTGATTCAGTCAGAATCTCTTAATGAAATTCATAGTTATCTGATTCATTTGAACAATGAGCATCAAGTCATGAATGATATCAAAGAAAAGAAATTCATGATCAAGATCAGAAAGCAAGTCATCTTTGCTGAAAAATAAGATTTATTGAATCTCTATAGAAAGATCGAAGTTATCATATCAGTTGACTCATCAAAATTACGTGATGCAACTTTAATTAACGTCAAAAAGATAAATATACAAACTGAAAGTTGTTTCATTTATCATAAGTAATAATAAATTCATACATTCTTGTGACATCGATTAGATCGATTCATGAAGAACTCTATGCTACTTGTATCGAGTGAACAAAACTCTCTGAGATAGAAAATCACTCGCAGTCTATACGACTGCTTCACGCAGTCGAAACAGTGAGTTTTAAGACTATGTATCAAATTTGTTCGCGTTGATTGCACGTTAGAGAATGAGTGTTCTAGTCACTCTAAATTGCTTCAAGAACTTCATTTTCATCATCATCTTTGCTATTGCTCTGAGATTCTTCATGATGATGATGATTATTTGATAGTTCGAGAAGTCAGCATCTTGTAGCATTCTTGATCGCAGATGCGATCAGTTTGAGCAGCGCATAAGTACATGCTTCGTCGTCTGATGACTTCATTCGCAGTCACATCGCAAGCTATTCGTGTCTGAAACGTTTCTAGAGTGCAGATAAGCGTTCAGATCTATGCGTTTAATTCTGATGTGCGTTGCGAGAATGCTTTCTGCTTTCTGAAGATCGTCACGCATCTTTATCATCTTATTGCTCAGATGCGATCTTTGTGCTGAGATTGCATTGATGTCTGCGACGCGTTCTCTGTACTTTTCTCATCGTTGATTTCATTGATCTTTGTGATACTGCGCTATTGCGATGCTATCGCTTATTGAAGCTGTCGCAGAGAGAAATAATCATCTGCGTCTCATCTGTATTCTTGTGCCTTCTCGAATTGAGTTGTTCAGAAGCACTACTTTCTTGATGATGAGTGAGCGAGAAATGACGCGATTAAATTTCGTCAAACAAGCGCGTATTAATTCGCATGCTTGTCTGATCTCTTGCGTTCAATCGTTGACTCGACTGTGTAGCGTGATCTTGTTCTGTAGCATGTTCAAATGAACATGTAGCGAACTTGTGTATGTTTCTGTCTCTAAAGTTTCAATGCTTACTCTTTTGAATGCTTCTGCGACGTGACGCAGAGTCTGATTCTGAAGTGTTTCTAGTCTGCATTCTTTGTTCGACAATTCATCTTTCTTGTCACGCTGATGTCAGACTGATGCTTCGAATGCAATTTCTGATCTCACTATCGCTGAGTATACTTGTCTCGCTTTTGTGAAGATAGCTTCTCATGTGAAGACTTCAAGATGACTAAGTGTCAGCATTCTTATGACGTGATTCGTCTCTATTTGTCTAAGATGCGCGTCTCATCGCAGTTTTGTGTTCAGTTGCATCTCTAGAACTCATACGTCTGATTTCGATTTGATAACTGAGTTTTCTATTTGTATGCTAGTCATCATATCGAATCTCTTCGATTTTCTAATGAAATGTGTGAGTTCATACTTTTCTGATGTGAACGTTGCGTCATGAGTGCAAGCTCATTTCTCGCAGACGTCGTGTGCTTTGCTCAGTGTTCTGCAAATTTCTTCAGTGAATCTGTCGTAGACTAGAATGTTAATATCATTTATGAAGTCGAGCACTTCGATTTTAATTCTCAGTGCTTCGCATTTTTCAATTAAACTTGCGTTGAAGAATAGAAAGAGAATCGATGAAATGAGAAACTTCTGCGATATGTCTGCATTTATCTCGCGCATGTCGCTCGTTTGTTCGTCGAATATTAGCAATGTCTCTCGATTCTCTAGAAAGCTGCGTGTTCATTCGATTATGTAGCTTGATGTTCTTTTCATTTTCAGCATGTGCAGAAGTCTGATGTATGAGACTCGATTGAACGCTTCGATGACGTCTAAGCTTAGCATGAAGATCACATATTTGATTTCACAGCTTCACACTGTGTGAACTTAATCTATTAGTAGATCTAACGTCGAGATCATGAATCGCTTGCGTCTCGCTCTCATTTGAGCATTTGATAGCATGCAATGAGTCTCGACTATGTCACTCAGTCTTTTGATCATGATCAACTTCAGCGCTTTGCTCATGATATCGAGCAAAGCAATGAATCGATACATCTTTGAATCGATATAATCGCTTTTCTTTGATTTGCATAGTACTATTGTCTGAGTCTTTTTGAACTGCTTTGAATGATACTTGTGTGTTACACATGCGTTGAATAAACTCGTCAGTACTGAGATCAGTTCTGCGAGACTCGCTTGAAGCGCTCTGTTTGAAATATTTGAAATGTTCAACGCTTTGTTTGCTTTCACTCATCTGATTGTCTGCTTCACTTCATCTTCTGTGATGCGTGAATTGAATGAGACTGTCAGAGGTATGAATGATTCTGCGATGTCGCTGACATTCGCTTGAGAAGATGAGAGAAAGAACTTTTCTCGCAGAATCTAGATTTTTTTCTCGAACGTCATTGTCATATGATCGATGTCGCTTCGCTTCAGTGACAAAAACTGAGAAAGCTTTTTAGATAGCTGACTTTCGATTCTAGCTCATTTTGCAAAGCATCATATTGATTTAAGTGTTTCACACAGTTTATGCATTTGTGATCTGAAGTGTGCGCGTTTCGTTTGTTGAATGATCTTGTTTTTATGATCGTTGTGTTTCAGATATTCATTTCATGCTTCTGATGTGTCTTGTGTTTTTCATATGATTCGCAATCGTCTTGATTTCATTACTACTTCGAAGCAGCTTTGATTTCAAAAGTCTCTTGCTCAATTTGATGACTTTGTCAAGAAAATAGATTTCTCGATGATCTTCTGTAGCACTCTGATAATCTTGCACACTCTGTCATTCATCATAGTCTATCGAAAATATGTTGTATACGTTGCATGCAACATACATAGAGCACGATTTCTATGCTGATTTCTTTCTTAGACTCAAGAAGTTACTCAGAGAGTTTTCTTGCGACAAATTCACAGTTCAAGACGAACGAGATCTCTCACTGCTCAGATTTCGACAGTTTACTTCTTAAGCATAAGTCGCAGACGTTTCGTCTATGATACACATGTGTATCGCAGTCGATTTCTTCTCTAATCACATCGACATGCGCTACTGTTCTCTCGAACTATACAAATGATGTCTTCGACTAGAAATTGATTTTATCATCAAGACATTCAAGAGTCAGAGTTCAGTGAAGAAATGAGATTCTTGAGATCGACAGTCGTCGTCATTGTATATCATGCTTCGCAGACGCTCGCTTCGCTTGTAAAGCGTGCGATTCATCTGTTTCATGTTATCTGTAGAGATTTTTCTCGTGCAGATCGATTGTGTCTTGCAAAGATGTTCATATGCTACACTTTTAATCAGACAGCGTAGTTCAATCATTCTCTACTAACTCGCTTATGTCTCTCTTCTCTTAACGAAGTCTTCTTGTCAGCGTATCGTTTACATATAGAATGTCTGTGTCTGAACGTCTGTTAAACGATATTAATGAGACTCTTGAGTTTGCTCGTGTCAAACTTAACGAGACTCGTGAGTTGCTCATGTCGTAGTAACAGACACGCAGTCTTAACAAGATCTATACGTAGTTAGCACGTAGATTTAAAGAATGTTCGTGATTCGAGTTCTTTCTGCTAATCATTCTCAACAGATCAAACGCGAGAATGTTCTGTCTCAGTTCTTGTCATCGCGATGACAAGATGCTGAATCGAATGATTTTCATAAGCGATTTCCCTCGTAGTTCTGCATTCTATTTGACTTTCTCATCTGCGTGCAGATTGCTTTTGTAGCATGCGCATTGAGATTATTGAAGTCTGCGCGATCGCGAAAACTCTGCACGCGATCAACGCACAGCGCTTCATCATAACGCAGCATCTCGATGTCGTTCAAACTTTTGATAATCTTTAGACTCTACTGTAGCTAGACAGTAGATTCGTAGTCAGCATCGCGTACAGATGAGTTTCATCGCTGACTCATTTATCATAAGTCAGATCATTCTTTTAAAGAGTACTTTAATTGAATCTCAAGAATTAATGCATTAAAGAATGATGAGTTTAATTAATTTACATTGAACTCTGAGTCAGATTCTGACTGAAAAAACTAATTATTTCTTTCAGAATCATTGAAGAAATAAAAATCATATCTTTATTCAGTTAAATTGAAGTTCTATCAAAAGAAAACTACTTTAAGAAGTTTTTTTCTGATCAATGCATTTCTCATCTCTCAGAATGAATCTTTCAGTCTTCAATTCTTGATAGATAGTGATTTCATCATTTACATGCTGATATACATCAGATTAGTTAATAAAGTATGCAAGAAACTTGAAATTTAATTTATGTTACTAGTCAAAGAGAAGTTAATATGAAATTATGATAAAAAGTTAGTTAGAAAGACTATTACTCATAAGATTCTATTCAATTTTATGATTGAAAGTCATCAGAAATTGACTATGTCAATGCTGATAGTTGATATCAAGCATTATAAAGTTATATTGAGCAAATTCTGAATGAACAAAAATGAAATATTATTGAACATAAAACATGATACTATTGTATTTCTCAATTAATTAAATATTTCTATTTCGATTTTTTGAATTTCATCAAATATGAAGCACTCAAGTTGATTACAATCAACTTTCACTTCTTCAATCACTTATAGCAATGCTTCAAAGATTCTCAAGCACTCAGTTTCAATCATTCAGAAAAAGTCATTCTTGATTCAAAACATAAACATCATTTCTTTTTAAGCATTAGTAAAATGAAAAAAGAAGAATCAGACAGAGATTTTTGCTATGTTCATTGAAAACATCGATAGAAAAATTGTCTACAATACTCAATGTGAACTAAATGTAATAAACATCTTTTTAGTTAATGAAACAACTCAGAATCTAGAAAATATTAAAGTTAAGTTATCATCGAAATATCAGGATTTTCTAGATGTCTTTGATTGAGCTCAAGCAGACAAGCTATCATCTCATCATTTATATGATTATAAAATAAAGCTTACTAGTGATGTAACATCATTTTGCTGTTGAGCATATTGAATGTCTTTTTACAAACTTCAGAAAGTAAAGAAATATCTGAATGAGAATCTTTTCAAAAATTTATAACTTTCAGCAAAGCTTCATATTTCTTACTCATTCTGTTCATTTTAAAAGCAAATAAAGATTTATGATTCTGCGTTGATTATCAAAAGCTCAATGTTATTATCAAAAGAAATCACTATTTTCTATTACTCATAAATGAAGTAATTGACAAAATAGTTGATTGCAAACATCTGACTCAACTGAATATCATTTCAACATTCAACAAACTATGAATGCATTCTGATAGTGAGAACTACACTATCTTTATTATCGCTTTAAAAGCATATAAATCAAAGATTCTATTTTTTGAACTTATTAATGATTCAATCTTGTTTCAGCAGTATATAAATAATGTTTTATAAGACTTTCTAAATAACTTTTGTCAAGTTTATCTAGATGACATTCTGATTTACAGCAAAACTCAATGAAAATATAAACAACATGTCAAAATGATATTAAATCACTTATGAGAAGCTGATTTACAAGTAGATATTTGAAAGTGCAAATTCAACATAGAAGAAACTATTTTCTTAAAAGTCATAGTTTCAGAACAAGATTTTCATATGAACTTTATCAAAGTGAAAGTCATAGTCAACTGAATTACATCAATTAATCTAAAAGAAGTTCAGAACTTCATGAAATTTATTAACTTCTACTGTTGTTTTATTAAAAACTTCTTGAAGTTAGTTAAATCATTCACTCAGCTGACTAGAAAAAACATGTCTTTTGTTTGAAATGAAGTTTATGTTCAAACTTTTGATGATCTAAAGAAACAAGTCAGCTCGATCTCAGTTCTACAACATTTCAATTCAAAATGACAGATTATTCTAAAAATCAATGCATCTGATTACATCAAAGATGAAATTCTATCACAGTACAATGATGAAAGAGTTCTTCATTCAATGATCTTCTACAGCAAAAGTATGATTTCTGTTGAATGCAATTATCACATTCATGATAAGAAATTGCTAGTTATTATTCGTTGCTTTGAACATTGAAGACTCAAGCTAGAATGCATAGAGCTGCTCATTCAGATGTTCATTGATCATCAGACTTTAAAGATTTTCATGAAAAATAAACAGTTAACTTGATGTCAAGTTAATTATCTAGACATTTTATTTAAGTTTAACTTTCAGATCATTTTTCAATCAGGTAAAATAAATATTAAAGTCAATGCTTTAATCAAAATGTTTCTGATCAACGTCTTTAAATCAACTCAGCGTACTGAAGATCGCTATCAAATCATTTTGACATTTAATAAAGTAAATATTTTAGCTATTGAATCTGAAGTTGATCTCTATCAGTGAGTAAAAGATGTTAACAAGATGAATGAGCTTTGCAATGAGTATAAACAAGTTATAAGTGAAAACAAGCTTAAGCTACATAGCATTGAATTGAAGCACTGCAAGATTGTTGATGACATTCTGTTCAGAAAAGATTTACTGTGAGTTTCTGAGAATATGCATATGAAATTGCTGAAGAAAATTTATGATCAGTCTTTCATCTTTCACTCTGATAATTGAAGAACTATCAATTTAGTTCAACGTTTCTACTATTAATTAAATCATTGAGCAACGATTAAATGTTACATTTAAAACTGTTATGTTTATCAACAAAGTAAAACATTTAAAGATAATATCAATCAACTTATTCATTCTCTTTCAATTTCATAGAAACGCTGAAAAAATATAGTTATGAACTTCATCACTGAGCTAGTTTTATCAGAAGAATACAACGTCATTTGCATAATTATATGTTGTTTCATCAAGAAACATCACTATGTTTTCTGTCATTGAAAAGATGATGACATCTCAGTTGAAGAAATGATATGAATCATGCTATAAAACGTTTATCAATTTCATGATTTACTCAGTTTTATTGTTTTGAACAGAGACTTTCAATTCATATCAATCATGTGACAAAGACTTTGTAAGTGGCTAAGAATCACAGCTAGTTTATTAACAGTTTATCATTCTGAAATCAATGATCAATCAAAGTGAGTCAATCAAGAAATTGAACATAAGCTAAGAATTTATTGCAGTTACATGCAGAATGACTGAGCAAAATGACTTTCAATGATTGAATTCAGCGAAAATTCTAATATTTTCTTAATTATCTCAATGATTTCATTTTACTTCAATAAAAGATTTCACTCTTGAATGAGTTTCAATTCAAATATAATTGATTATGAAACAACTTGTGAACGTCTTGAAGCTAAAAAAGTCAACGATATTATTATTTAAATGAAAGAACTTTTTCAATCATCAGTAATTGAAAAAGATGAAGCAGATCATTGAAGCTCAAATTAATAAATATAGATGAGATGTCATTTATGAAGTAAATGACTGAGTATAATTATTCTTCAGAAACATCAAAACAACAAGATCATGCAAAGATTTAAAAGATAAACAGCTAGAACTTTATCAAATCACTGTCAAAGTTAAGATTTTCTATCATCTTCATTTATTAATAAGTATGAAGCAGCTGCATTTAATGTTCAGTTCAAAGTTATTATGTTTTTATTTCAATGATTTCTTATTAAAACAACATTCAAAATCATTTAAATTTCTCACTATTAAGAATGATGAACATTAAAAGATAAATGATATTTTGAATTTCAGATGCTATTAAAATTAAATATAATACAAAATCAAATGAACAAAATTAAATTGAAATCTATTGAGCATCATCTTCGTTTGAACGAATATATATTATATGTATTTGAGCAAACTCGATGATTTCTGACAATCTTCAGAACTAAAATTTGTCTTGAAAGTTGCTCTGAAATGTCAAGCACTCTCTTTATTTAAGTGACTGAGTCTATAAAGTGAGTGAGTGAGACAAAAGCGCATTTCTGACTGAATTTTAAGAAATGAAGAAACAGAAAGAGATGATGAGAAAAACAGAAGAGAAAACGATTTATTTATTCTCTTTTTTCTGCTTAATCTTCTTGTTCTCTAGCAATCAACATTGATCAAGTCAAATCAATTAATCATCTTCGCTTGTTAATAATTTTCAGTCAAGTTGAATCTTCTATCAAGCATCATCTTTATTTGAATGAATATATATTATATATGTTTGAGTAAACTCGATGATCTTTGATGATTTTCAGAACTAAAATTTGTCTTGAAAGTCACTTTGAAATGTCAAGCATTCTTAAATCTCAGAAACATTGATATGAAGTATCAAGATTGATGAGAACTGATTCTAGTTGACTGATTGAAAGTAACTATCTTTGATGTCTTCTAGAGACATTCAGTATGTAGCTTGAATGAGCTGTAATATATAGATGATAACTGTCAGATTTTCATTTTCTTAGCAGCTGAATTTCATTCTTTGAAAGTCTCACTTAATGAGCTGAAATGACTGCATCTCGATGAAAGAAGTGATCTAAATAGCGATTTTTTATGCTCTGCGTGACTAGCGTTCTGCGTAGAATCTCAATGATGTGAATTCGTGTATATAAATATTCTGAGTCAAACAGAAACATCAGCAAAGATGCAGAAAATCTTGAAAACAGAATGACAAGTGACTTTTTAACGCACGCTTCATCATCAATAATGATGATGATCAATGTCACTTCTCATCTGAAAGAGTTGATTTTGAAGCTCGATAAAGTGAGTTGTAATAAGTCATTCTGAAAGATAATTGAACTTCTAGTTAAATGTCACTGTTTGAAGTCAGATTTTTTATTTGATTGATTTCATGTAAACTCGCTCATGCATAAAAAGCCAGCAAACATAAGACAAAATGACATATGTCATGTTGTTTCTTCAATGATAGATTGATCAAATTGACGTAGCAATAGTAGTAATAAATTTCATGTTATAAATCTTTGCTTGCGAGTTTGATCATCATCTTGAAGTCTTCAAATTTCAACTATGATTCGCTGTAATGTAGAATGATGAAATGTCTCGATCTCAATATCAAAATGTTCAACATCAATGTGATGTGATTGCAAATTAATGAGATAAATTTTAATGATTTTGACTTTGATCATTTTGTTCTTTAGATTCGCTGATTAGCTGATCAGATTTGAGATTGAAGTCAAATATTTGACTCTGATGATCAAGAAGCAGAACATGAAGTAGCTTCTTTTAACTGTATCATAGATATTTTTAATGAATGTCACTAAATCTCATAAAAGATATTTGACTGCTGAGTAATCAAGAAAAATCTCGCTGTATCAGAAGTTCAACGACTTACGCTGATTAATTGAAGTGTAGCTAGTTAAGAAAACTCGTTAGCAATAATATTGAACTTCACTTGAAAAAGCAAATCAGCTAGACGATTTTCATGAGTTGAAATTCACAAAGCATGTATGTAGATATCATGTGCAGTCATCAACAAGATTATTCATTGCAGATGTAGCATTGTTTCTTTGCGCATAAAGATCTTGTTTATATCAATGACAACAGCTACATTATTGTCATATATAATGAGATTGCATTTCGCGAAAATGAAAAGTCATGCTGTCAAAGCTTGAAGCATTGTCATCATTTCTTTGACATTGATATGCTTGTCACTCAAGCGCATGTTAAATTGATTAGAAAATGTTTAACTAGCAGCAGATGATAGATTGAAATGATGCAAATAGTAGTTCTTCATATCGTGCAGATTTGAAGCGTTGATTCAGAAATATAGAAAATGTCTGAATTCACGCTTGCAAAGTAAATGTATATTGTTTCACTTTGAAAGAAACATCTTTCATCATAGTAAATCTTGTCACATTGAATAATTAATGCGTTGCTTACGTGATTTGATGATGATTAAATTGTTGAACAGTCATTTGAGAAAAACTCTTTCAGAAATCATAATCTTTGCAGCAAATGACAGAAAGTTTAATAGTGTCTGCAACTTCTCATATGATAAAGAGTTCTTTGTAAGTGTGCTGTTGATGAGCTGAATTGTCTTCTGCTGCTTGTCAAATGATAAATGAGTCATCATATTAATTAAATCAAGCTCAATGCTCAAAAAGATGCACATGATGTCAATAAGATTCTTTTTAAGATTAACGTTAAACTTTAACTGAGTGCACAGATCATCGAAATCATTCTCGTATTTACAAGCTTCGATCATGTTCACTTGTATGACTAGAAAGTCATTCAGATAGTGTATTATTGAGTTTCATTGCAGAGTAACTATGAGCATTCAACAAAGTTCTTTAGCAAAAAGATTGAACAGATATGATGACGTGCATAAATCAAAGAGAAGAAAGCGATTTATTTAATACTTATCTTCTCAGAAGAAATCAAGCAGTCAGTGATCTGATGTTGCTATCAACACATGATGAAAGACGTCAATCAGATTTCTTTTAATGAGAACTGCATTTTGATTGATGTCACATAGAGTGATGATCACTTGATCAAAGATGAAATATTCAATTGATTCTCAGTTCTTGAAAATAAAGCAGTTGACTAACTTTTCTTTCAAATATGATAGATGATGTATTCAACGTCAACAATCATTCTTCTTTGATACTAGTCTCAATGATGAGAATATAAAGCAATGAGAAACATGTTGAATCTTGATTAGTTGATCACAGAAAACTTGCTGCATCAAATTGATCTGAAGAGTATCTGAAGCTTCATTTGTCAAAAGAAGATTCTTGCTCAAAATAAGTTGATTGAAGTCTTAATATTCAATTTTAGCTTCATGTTTAATGATAAACAGCAATGTTTGAACATATTTATGATCAGAATGTTCAACTAGCTGTATTTATCATGCGCTGACATTTAAAAAATCTCTGCGCGCTAGAGAAATCTCGTCGATCTTCATGAGCTGATATGAAAAGAATTTCAATATTGATATCAGCAAGATTGAAATTCAACATCACTTTCTTTCAATGATTGATTGACTGTTTGAATTCAATGTTTTGCAATTAATAACAGCATGAGTTTCATCACATTTACTGCAAATATGTTGATATGTGCAATTAGAATAAATGCAGCTGTCGTCGTTGAACTTGTTGCATACTGAGAACTCTGTGCTTGTTTCTTCAAGTTTGAAATCATAGAACTGTTTTTTGATTCTTTGACTTTGATATCTCATTTGAGAAGCGATAGCAGATGTTTTCTTTATCAACGCTCAATTAACAAGTTCATCTTCAGCATTGTATCACTCATTCAAGTCATTGACTTCTTTTATCATGCAAATTTTATGAAAGTGAAAGTGAAAGATTTACAAAGATTTGAAGATGTAATGCAGATGAAGCTTTTGCAAATAGTCAATGTATCAAGCTAAGCTTGCTTGCAAAGAATGTTTCAATTGATTATTGATCATCTTGATGAAACATTGATTATATACTTCTAAACAGTGTAGAAAAAGAATCATGCTCTTGAGATTCTGCTGAGTGACATTATCATCATGAGCTTGAAACTCATCAATTCATGATAATTACAGATCTTACTTGTTGATTGAATTTAATATATGATCATTGATCAGCTTGAAGATATTGACAGCTTGAAGATATTGACAGCTTGAAATTCGTTTTTGAAAATGAGAGTCAGTTGAGTGATATTAATAAAGAAGTAACAAGATATCATTGTTTGAATGCAAAAGTCACTTGAGAGAATAGTATCTGATGTTTGACTGATAATGCTCTTTATCACTGAATTGTTTCTCGACTGATTCAGCGCTGTACTCTGAACTTCTAGTCATTGATGCTTCTGTTTCAGCTCATGTTTCATATTTGCTTGATGAATGTCTTTAATTCTCTGTTGCATAACAAAAGTAATTAATATTTTAATGATTTGTTTTAAGTTAATCTTTTTCAAGAAAACATTTAAAGAAAGAGAACTTGAAGAAACAGATGAATTCAATGAAAGTGATGATAATGATGCAGATAAGCGAAAGCAAGACACATGAAAGAAGAGAAAGTGATAATGATTTTGTTTTCTGCTGATAGTGACAATGATGTTGACGTTGACGCGACTCTGATGACAAGTAGAAGCAATCATTGACGATGATAACAGTAGTGAATAGCAAATGAGATAGCAGTGACAGCAGTAAGTAGCGATGACAGCAGTGAATATCAGTGACAGCAGTGAGTAGCAGTGTGAATGATAAAGTGAGTAGCAAAGTGAGTAGCAAAGTAAGTAGCAAAGTGAGTAGCAAAGTGAATAGCAAAGTGAGTAGCAGATGCAAAAGTGCGTTTCTGACTGAATTCTAAGAAATGAAGAAACAGAAAGAAATGATGAGAAAAACAGAAGAGAAAACAATCTATTTATTCTCTTTTCTCTGCTTAATCTTCTTGTTCTCTAGTGATCGACATTGATTGAGTCAAGTTGACTAGTTATTTTCACTTGTTGATAATCTTCAGTCAAGCTGAATCTTAATGAATGATACTATGTTGATAAAGAAAAATTCAAAGACTTTAAAGAAATCTTGATTGAATTTCATAAGTTCTATTTAAACAAATCACGCTAGCGCTAATTTGAAATGACGCTATATTAATTAGTTAATCAGAATTTCGCAAATTTGAGTCTGTAAAATCATGATTAATCAATCAAGCGAAAAAGAAATAACATTTATGCAAATATGAATTTTCGAAGAAGAAAGTAATTAGACTGATTGCGTCAAGTCAAGTCATCAAGATCAAGTCAAGTTTTCAACTTATTAAAACTTGATTTAAGTCAGAATTCTTGACTTAAGTATTTAAATTGAGTCAAAATTCTTGACTTAAGTATTCAAGTTAAGTCAGAAGATTGAGATCAAGTATTAACTTGAAATTTTCAATTCAACTCATTAAGACATGAAGTGAAGTACTACTAATATTTATCTGAGTGTTTAATAATGCAACAGAGTAATGCAATTGATTGAAGAAAATTCATGCTTGTTCATTTACTACTGCTAATCTGAGATCACTATTATTTCATCATTTTTCTTCTTCTTCTTCTTCTTCTTCTTCTCATACTTCTTCTTGTACTTCTTCTTATACTTTTTCTTGTACTCATTCTCATTCTCAATCATATCTGCATCATCATTTCTCTTGCTAAATTTCATTTTCTTGTCATCATCATTAATCTCAATAATATCATCAGATTCATCATTTGATGAATCTAGTGAATTAACTATCTTTTGATCCATCGCATTTTTTTCATTTGAAAATATGCTCATGAATTTGTTGAATTCTTGTATGACATCTGAATCATTCATCAGTCAATGAAGATACAATTAGATCAAAAGTGCAAGAACTATGCAATTTGAATAGTTGAATTATTGAAAAAACACTCTATCAGAAAAAGAACATTTATTACATACTCATCTCAATACTCTATTAAATAGAATCTAGATCTGAACGCATCGAAATATTTGAACTGAAACAAGATGAAGATGAATGTATCTTGAAAAGCTAAGAAGTGCAAAGACAAACTTACGCAGATATATTGAATATTGAACAAAGTGCAAAAAACATTAAATTCAATAAAAGAAATCGAAATTTCTCACTTCAAGAAATCGTGAGAGCAAGAAATTGAGCATTTAGCAAAACTTCAAACCGAATTTGCAAAAGGCGAAACTTGCAACATGATCAATACACACTATAGAGAATTAGAAAGAATTATTGAAAAGGCGAAAAACATAGTGATGTACACAGACGCATCGCAAATTCAAAAAAAGATAGCAGAAGTCGAAATAGAAATCGAAATAACAGTGATATTTACGCATGAACTCGTTAGATGCAGCAAAGCGACAAGCATTTCAGGTAAAATCATCATAACGAAAGTGAAACTGCAAGCTATTAGCGATGCAATCGCAATGTGCAGCGAAAAAGCATTCAAAAACAGCGAAATTTGAGTGTACATAAACAGTTAAATGACTTTGCAAAGACTAAACACAAAGAGCAACGTCAATGCAAGATTATTTGATGACATACGACAAAATTTGATCAATTTACGTCAGAAACAGTGTCAAATTTGCATACAGTGAATATTGAGTCGCAAAAGCATTATTGAAAACGAAAAAGCAGATCAATTGATCAAAATTGCTGCTCAAGAAGTATCAGTTATCAACAACATGAAAGCAATCATTATAAGTTTCGTCAAAAAGCAAATTTGCAAAGAGACGAAATTACAATGATTAAAGATTTGAAAAAGCAGTATCAAAAAGAAAAATCAGTATCAAAAGATCATATCAAATGTGAATTTAAGTCATAAATCATTAAAAGAATTGAGAAAAATCAATAGATTAACGTTTTCAATCTTTATTCAGCTGAAAATGAGACATGACTATTTCAAGAGTTATTTGCATTGATTATCAGAGAATAATTCGAACAAATGCTATGAAATATGCAATGCAAGACAAACGTCGAAGCATTTACTGCTGAACTGCAGACATTATAGAGCAGAGCAGAGAAAGCTTAAGAAAAAAGCTCAGCTCAAAAACACAAACATCATATTGACATTGTTCATCATCAAGATTGAAAGAATTGCAACATTAGAGTATTTGAAAAATACTCAAATTGCAACGAGAAAATAACTATTTAAAACAGAAGAGTAGAACGCGAAGCGTGCAAAGAGATGAAGAAAAATGAGAGTATGATTGCGAGAATTTGAGCGAGAGCGCTTATATGTGCAAACTATCGATGTGATTAATCAACGAAAAGATATAAAGCAGCGACTTTGATCAGATTACATGTAACGTAGCACATACACAGCGTCTAGACAATGTCATAGTCATAGACTGCATGCACTTAATGAAGAAATAAAAAATAAATTAAAAAATGAATCATTCATCATCTTCAATTCATTTAATTCTTCATGATGTAAAATGCGTTACTGAATTAATTCAATAGTAAATATCATGTATCTTGACATATTTTTTTCAAGTTCATCTTGTTGTGCAATAGTTTAATGCATACATTAGTCTTGTCTTTCACATTAAACACAGTATATACATCAACAGTAGAAGTAGTATTGAATGTCATCTTTATGATTATTACTTTGAGCTTCGCTCACTTTGCAGTCTTCTTCTTTCTCATCTTCTTCATCAAATTCATCTTGAAGCATTGAGCTATTATACAATCAGCTTTTAAAACACATATGCATTACTTAAATGCATTATCATGTAAACTCTTTCTCACTTGATCATTTGTAATTGTATTTCACATATTGTTCTTCATTTTCATCTGCTTCGCTTTGATGACTTTCTGATAAACATTGATGCTTCTTAATTTGATGAGTTGTTTATAAAGAATCACTCGATCTGCACTTTGTTTGATATAAAGAGTTTTCTGATTTTCATTTTATCTTATTGCATGATTTCTACTCATAATTGACTGCAACTTAATTAATAGATTGAACATTCTGCGATTTTGATTAGTTTCAATAATAATGCATATAAATAATGCATAACAATCTTCTTATCTGATAGTGATGTTGAAGTGCTTTTTCTAATGAACTTAGTTACAATAGATGAGTGCAATGAATAAATGTGAAGCGTAGAAAAAGTTAAAGTTAGAATAAATCTTTAACATAAATAAAGTTAGAATTAAAATAAATGTGAGATGAAATGTAAATAAAATTAAAGTTAAAGCTGAATGTTAGAATTTATTCATCATCTTAGAACTGCAATCAATACATTCATCATATTAATGCTAATATCAAAACATTTATCATATTGATTCTACTATAAACACAGTCAACAATCATCATCTCTTGTTTACACATTCTTTCTTGTTTACATTGTACTTCACTTTGCTTTCACTCAACTAAATAGTCTCAATTTTTCAAATCATTGTCAGTTAATATACATCATGATTTGTTGCAAGCAAATAAATAATGCATTTAAATAATGCATTTCTTGTTACACATTACTGACAGACTTGATATAAAACGAAAGTTTAAAGATGCATCATGTGATAATTTGAGAATCTCAACTCGTGATGATATAACATCAGATAATCAAATCATGAATGAATCAAGAGCAGACTTCAAGATTTTATCTGAAAGCAAGATTAATAAAGTTTAAAAGATAATGCAAATAAATAATGCATCAAGCTATCAACAGCTAATTTATCATGACAGTCAAAGAGAAAATGAAAGTCAGAAATCATCATACTTTGAAAGATACATCATTATCAGAGAGATGCAAATTTATTGATATCAAAAATCTCATTTGAAAAAGTAGTTCATGAAATTATGCAGAATGAGATTGATACAAACAAGATGAATCAGAAAATGAATGATGTAAATTATAAAATTCAAACTTTGACACTGCTTGCTTTTCAAAAAATCACAGAAAAGTTTCTATGTAAATTTCTTGTCAGTAAGTGCATTACTCATTTGCATTATCATTGATGTTTTACAACACTTACTGATATAATGCTTTACATATGCAGATAGCAATATTCTTACTATTCATGTCAAGTGAATAATTCTTCAGCAGAGAAATTTAATATTCATGAAAACTTTAATGTGCAATCTTGAAATTCAGTTGAGTGCTTAATGAAAATAGTATTCATGATATCTTGATCAGATCAAGTTATCTAGCATAACAATACATTTTATGAACTGCATTATCTTTTTGCATTATTTCATAACTGTGTTATCATACTACATACATTGACAATGCAAAAGCAACTTTAAATAAAATGATATTAAACATTTAAATATTAATAAAACATAAAACATTTTGCAAATCTGTCTTGAAAGAATCATCAGATTTATCAATCACGTTATCTTCATCTTCTTCTCTGTGATAAATATTTCATGCTTCAATGATAGTTTTCTCAGAATTCAAGTTCATGATACAATTATAATACTTAAGAAGCATTATCTATTCAACTGATTCTGAAGTCATTTGTGATCAATTTCATCAACAAACTCTTCTCATAAAACTGAATATTCATTCAATATTTATAAAAAATATTAAACATGAAAGAACATTCTTAGTCATTTGAGTCAATCTTGAATAGTTCAAGATGTTGTTTCTTCAATACTTTTATATTGAAAACTTCTTGATAATAGCATCAGTGCAAAGATATTGATCATCTTCATTAACAGATACAAAGTGATGTTGAGTTCTTTGAAGAAAAGTTTATGTAATCATTACAACAAACTATAACATTGTTAATAAATGATCAATTGCATTATCATATTGCATTATCTGATCAACATCACTAGTCACTTATGCTTTAACTTCTGCAATTGTAGTTTTCTCTTCATAATGATGATGAAAATAATTCTTGAACTCTTTTCTGTACTTATTGTAATAAAAATGAGAATCATTCTCATTTGCATCTCAATCTTAATACAAATTCAGCTTTTGAGTAGAATTTAAAATCATAGTGAAATTGTATATTAGTTCATCTTTGTTCTTCATCTTGAAATAGTACTTTGCAAGCTTGTTAAAAACTAGTTTGCAAGCTTGAAGAACAAGTGCTTGTGAAGTACATGCATTATCACTAATTATCACGTACTATTGTTTCAATAACATTGAGATGATTGAAAAGAGCATCAAACATTCAAAATTCTAAATGTATGTTAACATTAATGATTTTAAATATAATCAAAGTTAACTCATAGAAAATTTTCAACATGTTGTCAATAAGCAATACTAGTGATCATTTGTTCTTCTTTAATTGAATAGCTTGAATCTTTGCATTTATCAAGCATTTCTTAACTCATATATTGATCATATTACGCAGTTGATATGCACGTTGAAGCATCAAATAAACAAAGTTTCAGTGAATGTAAATATCTTGTATCAATTTTCAAAATCTTGTAACTTGAAGCTTTAAAAAGCGAAGCTTTCGTTAAGAAAAACTGTTGATGACAATAGTAAGAGTGCAAATCTGTTTCACTGATTAGTAAATGCATTATTTTTTTGCATTATCAACTTGATAAATATCTTCTTGATAACAATGCAAAGATCATTGTTTATGATTACATTCTCAACTTGATCATCATTTAATGATACAATGAGATTGTCATTCAAAGTCTCTGATTTAATAGCTTTAATAAACTTTTGAGTCATTAAATTGATGATATAAGTCATACAAGATATTGAGTTTTGTGCTCTATTTTATGAAATGTCACGTTGACTGAGCATTCTTTCAAGCTTCTTCTTTAAAATGTCATTGTTGCTTGCATTATTAATAACAACATTAAAAAGCTTGTTTTTAATATTGTATGTATTCAAAATCTTAAACAGCTCTTGCATCAAATGATGATCAGTATGCTCAACTGGAAGAGATGTAAATTCAATGAAATGTTCATGATATTGAAATGTAGCATTCATTCAATATATCAAAACTTTCAGATAAGTGACTTTTTGAGAATTAAATCATGCATTCAATGTAATAAAAATCTGTCGTGACTCTTTAAATCTTGCTTTATCTTTGCATGAATTTCATCATATTTCAAGAAAATTATGCTTAACAATTTAGTGCAATGAACAAAAATAATCTCTGAACGAAGCATTTGTAGTAACTGTTGAAAATGCTCATTTTTAATGATTCAAAAAGACAAATTCAGTGCAATAAAGATCTTGCACAATATTTTTTTTTAATTCTGTTGATTGAATTGAAATGATAAGTTAATATGACTTTTCTTTTATAAATGCATCAACTTTGCATTATTTATTTGCATTATCATATTGAACTTACATAACTGAAAAATATCTTCATCTGTGAAAGAAAGTTGAGTCGTTTTTATTTAAATCATTTCATGCAAGCATTTATTTTAAGATGCTTGATCATATTGATCATACTAGATTCATCAATAGCTGTAGAATGATCTAGAATTTTAAGACAATTCTTGCATGAAATTTTAGAATATTCTTTCAACATCAAGATCATTTGAATAAACTTGTTTCAGATGCTGAATTGTTTATTTACTTCGATCTTCTTGATTCAAAGTGAATTATCTATCTTTTTTTAAGTCTTGTTGATGACACTTTTGTCAACAGACATCTGTAATCATCATTGTTGAAATTGAGCATTGATATCAGTACTTCACTCAACATACTGATTATTCTCTATTAATATTAAAAGAGAAGTATCACGATGAATTTTATTCATCACTTCTTGAAGAGTTTGTTTCTTTTCGATGAAAGCATGATTGATGTTTCATGAATCTTGACTTACAAATTTATTAAAATGAAGACTACTGAAAGTAAATGAATGAATGATCAAGAAATTAAACTCTTTCTCGATTGAAGATCTTGACAATTCGTATGCCTTATCAGAATCAGACATCATACAATATATTTTATTAATAATGCAACAAGATAATGCAAACAATAAGAAGAGAAATAAATTCGTTTATTGCATGAAAGTCTTTCAAATATAATGACGTAATAGATTCAAAAATAGTAAATCTTGATATTTGACATCATTTTTGATTGCTTAATGAGTTGAGTCGAGAACTCAATTTAAATTCTGACTTGAGATCAATATCAAGTTAAGTCAGAAGATTGATATTAAGTAATTAAGTCAAGTCAGAATGTAGATATGAAAACTCAATTCAATGATCAGCTTAAAAGTAATGTTACAAATGTATCAAAGATTAAACTTTAATCAATTTACAGTAAATGTTAGTGAGTTCATTGTATATTAATTAAAACTAGCTCAGATCTGATTTAAATTTAATCAAAATAATAATAAATTCATACACTTTTATGACATTGATTAAATCGACTCATGAGAAACTCTATGCTATTTGTATCGAGTGAACAAAATTCTCTGAGATAGAAAATCACTCGCAGTCTATACAATTGCTTCATGCAGTCAAAACAGTGAGTTTTGAGACTATGTATCAAATTTGTTCACGTTGATTGCACGTTAAAGAATGAGTGTTCTAGTCACTTTAAATTGCTTCAAGAGCTTCGTTTTTATCATCATCTTCATTACTGCTCTGAGACTCTTCGTGATGATGATGATTATTCAATAGTTCAAGAAGTCAGCATCTTGTAACATTCTTGATCGCAGATGCAATCAGTTCAAGCAGTGCATGAGTACATGCTTCATCATCTGATGACTTCATTTGCAGTTGCATCGCAAGCTATTCATGTTTGAAACATTTCTAAAGTGCAGATAAGTATTCAAATCTATGCATTCAATTTTGATGTACATTGCAAGAATGTTTTTTACTTTCTGAAAATCATCACGTATTTTTATCATCTTATTGCTCAGATGCAATCTTTGTGCTGAGATTGTGTTGATGTTTGCAATGCATTCTTTGTACTTTTCTCATCATTAATTTCATTGATCTTTGTGATACTGTGTTATTGCAATGCTATCATTTGTTGAAATCATTGTGAAGAAGAAAATGTGTCGTCTGTGTCTCAACTGTATCTTCGCATCTTTCTGAATGAAGACATTCAGAAGTACTATTTTCTTAATGATGAGTGAGCGAGAAATGATGCGATTAACTCTTGTCAAACAAGCGCGTATTAGTTTGCATGCTTATCTGATCTCTTGTGTTCAATCATCAACTCAACTGTGTAGCGTGATCTTGTTCTGTAGCATGTTCAAATGAACATGTAGCGAACTTGTATATGTTTCTATCTTTAAAGTTTCAATGCTTACTTTTTTGAATGCTTTTACTATGTGATACAGAGTCTGATTTTGAAATGTTTCTAGTCTGCATTCTTTGCTTAACAGTTCATTTTTCTTGTCACGCTGATGTCAGATTGATGCTTTGAATGCAATTTCTGATCTCACTACTGCTGAGTATACTTGTTTCGCTTTTGTGAAGATAACTCTTTATATGAAGACTTCAAGATGATTAAGTGTCAGCATTCTTATGATGTGATTCATATTTATTTGTCGAAGATGCACATCTTATTGCAGTTTCATGTTCAGTTGCATCTTTAAAACTCATACATCTGATTTCAATTTGATAATTGAGTTTTATATTTATATGCTAGTCATCATGTTGAATCTTTTCGATTTTCTAGTGAAATGCATAAGCTTGTACTTTTCTGATGCGAACGTTGTGTCATGAGTGCAAGCTCATTTCGTGCAGACATCATGTGCTTTTCTCAATGTTCTGCAAATTTCTTCAATGAATCTGTTGTAAACTAGAATGTTAATATCATTTACGAAGTCAAGTACTTCAATTTTATTTTTCAGTGCTTTGCATTTTTTGATTAAACTTATGTTAAAGAATAGAAAGAGAATCAATGAAATGAAAGATCTCTGTGATATGTCTGCGTTTATCTCGCGTATGTCGCTCATTTATTCATTAAATATTAGTGACGTTTCTTGATTCTTTAGAAAGCTGCGTGTTCATTCAATTATGTAGCTAAACGTTCTTTTCATTTTCAGCGTATGCAGAAGTCTGACGTGTGAGACTTAATTAAACGCTTTGATGATGTTTAAGCTTAGCATGAAAATCACATATTTGATTTCACAGTCTCACATTGTGTGAACTTGATCTATTAATAAATCTAACTTCAAGATCATGAATTGCTTACATCTCACTCTCATTTAAGCATTTGATAGCATATGATGAGTCTCAATTATATCACTCAATATTTTGATTATGATTGACTTTAACGCTTTGCTCATAATATTGAACAAAGCAATGAGTCGATACATTTTTGAATCAATATAGTCACTTTTTTCAATTTGCATAGTACTATTGTTTGAGTTTTTTTGAACTGCTTTGAATGATACTTGTGTATTATGCATGCATTGAATAAACTCGTCAGTACTGAAATCAGTTCTGCAAGATTCACTTGAAGCGCTTTGTTTGAAATATTTGAAATGTTCAACGCTTTGTTTGCTTTTACTTGTCTGATTGTCTGCTTCACTTCATCTTCTGTGATGCGTGAATTGAATGAGACTGTCAGAGATATGAATGACTCTGCGATGTTGTTGACATTCGCTTGAGAAGGTGAGAAAAAGAACTTTTCTCGCAATATCTCGATTTTTTCCTCAAACGTCATTATTATATGATTGATGTCGCTTTGCTTCAGTGACAAAAACTAAGAAAGCTTTTTAGATAATTGACTTTCGATTCTAGCTCATTTTGCAAAGCATCATATCAATTTAAGTGCTTTTCTCAGTTTATGCATTTGTGATCTGAAGTGTGTATATTTTGTTTGTTGAATGATCTTGTTTTTATGATCGTTGTGCTTCAGATATTCATTTCACGCTTCTAATGTATTTTGCATTTTTCATATGATTCGCAGTCATCTTGATTTTATTACTACTTTGAAGCATCTTTGATTTCAAAAGTCTCTTACTTAATTTGATAATTTTGTCAAGAAAGTAGATTTCTTGATGATCTTCTGTAACATTCTGATAATCTTACACACTCTGTCATTCATCATAGTCTTGTCGTTTAAAGAGCATTTCAAAGATAAATGTATTTGCAGATAAGCACTCAATGCTTCTGTATTCATTTTTTTTCAAAGTTATTGAATCAAGAATTGCACTGAGATTGTTTGTAAACATAGCTTTGTGACGATTGAAAAATGATTTAATCTCTGATGCAGATTGATTCGTATCTTGCACTTGCATGTCATGAACTGTATTTTCTCACTGTTAAAGACTAGATCAATCATCGTAAATTGATTGTGAGTTTCGCAAGTAATAATGTTTGATTTCAGCAATGATTTCAGCCTTGCGTTTGTAATAATGTTTAGTAAAGTATCAATCATCATATGATGAGTGAAGCATCTTCATTTCTCTCAATGAGAATGATGTAGATTGAAATCTTCTACAATCAATTGTTTGCAATCATTCTTGAGTAGTTCATTCAAATGAGAAATGATTGAAAATCTCTCTGTAAATGTGATAGACAGTGAGCATGAATTGTAAATGTTTAAAAGTCTTAACATCTGCATTTCATCATCTGCGTTGCGAGTTAATATTCTGATTGAGCAAATGTTTAACTCAACTATTTCTACTATTCATTGATCAAATCTTAAATGTTTGTTAATGTATATGCATGTTCTTGATTAAGATGATGAGTTTTTCACTAGATGAAAGAAGTTATGTGCTGAGCTAAATGACTGTAAATCATTGTTGTTGCAATCTTGCTTCTGTATAACTACTATGTCAAATTCGCGAACTTCTCTGTCAATTAGAAATGATTCTTGAATTCTTAATGACTTTCTGATGTTGTACTGTAGAATTCATAGAAAAGATTGTTTTATTATAGAGTTATTTATAGCTGTTGTTGACTCTGCAATGAGAAGACTCTTTGTATGCTTTCAATCATCGAAAGTCTTTCTTGCTTTCTGATTGAACGTTTCTGAATCTGTTCAGATGTTGTCTCATCTGAGTCATTATTCATGCAAGAAAAAAGATTAATTCATCTCTTCTTGACTTTTACTATCTGTCGAGCTGATTCATTAGCGATTCAACTGCATGTTTTCAACATGACTGTTGCTAAGTTTGAAAGATTCATTAAATTGAAAAAATTCATTGAATTTGAAGAGTTCATTGAATCTAAAGAGTTCAGAAACAGTAAGAAGAGTGTACAATTGTATTTAAACATTTCAGAGTATTTGAATGATCTGTTTCTATAGATTTCAAACGCTTGTTTCATCTGCTGTCATCACTTGAAACAGATGCATCTTCAGAGTTCATGATTTTCGTTGCAGTTAATGCAACATCTTTTATTCAAAGACATCATGCACTTCTTGATGTGATGCTTGTCTGCACACTTTTCATAATGCTGATTCTTTCTGCAGAACTTAATCATATGATCAAATTCATGACATCTGAAGCATTGTGTGATGCAACAATTCTTTTCAAATAGCTTGCATGCACATTCTTGATACAAGTTCAGCATGCTCATGTTCATTAATTAATTCATCATTGCTTTCATCGCGATCTTTATAATGAGTAATGAATGAGTCTTTTCACTTTTTGTTATCTTCTTGAGTCAGACTATTCTTAGAACTTTCAGATCTTCATGAAGTTTCACGTTATCTTTTATCAATCTTTCAATAATCTTTTTCTGATTATTCATGTCTATTGTAATGTGTACTTCATGTGTCAATACTGCGAAGATTCAACGTGTTATACATGTTGAACTTGCGATTTCTTTTGCTCATGTTTGAGTCTTTTTCAGATTTGCTTAAGCATCTGAATTAACTGCGTAAAGAAAAATGTCATTGCTACTCAGCTTGCAAAGTGACATGATTAAATTTCTTTGATCTGTCAACACGTCTGCAATTTTCTGTAGAATCTGTTCAATCAACTTCTTCTGTATCTTTTTTATTTCTCTTCTGTTCATTATTTTAATCATGACTTTTCATCTCTTGTGAAGCGATGACAAATCATCTTTGAATCGTTGCTCTTTTGTTTTTATTTCTTCTCTTGTCACGTTTGCTCATGACGTGATTTTCGTTGAAAGATGCATGCTTCTCTGTGTATGCAACTGCTTGTTGAGCAGTTGAATTGATATCTTCAGTTTCTGTACATTCTTCGCGATGAACGCATTCTGATTCATGTGATGTTTTTCTTCTGAGTTGAGTCAAAGACATTGAATCAGCTTCAATGCTATCTCTTTTCACAAATGATCTTTGCTCTTCTCTTTCTCTAACGTTGATATCTTTATTAGTAAATCAATAATGTTAGCAACATTCTCTTTATCATTGCGTAAGCATTTTGATTCTACATCTCTGTTTTCTTGTGATGAATCAACGTCACTCGTAATCATCTTTGAATCAGCATTGCTGCAATTCATGCAATTCATTGTCGTTCAATCATCTTTTATATTCACTCTGTCTTGTTTATAATGCTCTTTTTCAAAATTTGTGATGCATGCATTATGCTTGTTTTTTAGATGCTGAGTCATATCTGAATCAAATTTGAGTCAAATTTAAATCAACTTTCAACTAGTTTTAATCAATATACAATCAACTTGCTAACATTAATTGTATGATGATTAAAATTAAATCTTTGATCTTATTCAATTCTGATACATTCATAACATTACTTTTCTCTTTGAAAATTCATGTTTGCATGAATGTTGTTTCATTTCGCTTGTCTGATTAATCATGATTTCATAGACTTAAGTTTGCGAAATTCTGATTAATTAATTAATAAAGCATTAATTTAAATTAGCATTAACATGATTTGTTTGAATAAAACTTATGAAATTTGATCAACACATCTTCAAAGACATTGAATTTCTCTTTATCAACATAGTATCATTCATTGTCTTGATTTAATTCTGTTCATTTGATCTTATATTGTATTTAATCTTAATAACATTTAAAGTTCAAAATGTCATTTATCTTTCAATGTTCATAAACTGATCATCAAGTCAAGTTTCAAGTTGATATTTTGAATTCAACTTGATTCAAAGTTGAGTTGTTTACATTTTCAACTCAACTTGAATTGAGTTATGCATATTTTCAACTTGACGTGACTTGACTTAACTGAAAATTGAGTCAATTTGACTTGACTCATCAAGAACTCAAGCTTGACATCAAGAGAGTTAAATATAGAAATTTTTCCGACTTTTGCATTATCTTTTTGATAGAAAGTCATGAAGAAAAAACATAAAGATCGTTTGATAGAAAGTCATAAAGAAAAATATAAAGAAAAACATAAAGAAAAACATGAAGAGAAACATGATAAGAAATATGAAGAAAAACATGAAGATTGTTTGATAAAGAGTCATGATGAGAAAACATGAAGATTGTTTGACTTTGATAAAGAGTCATGACAGAAAAACATGATAGAAAGTCATGAAGAAAAATCATGTAGACTGTTCAATCAAGCTATTTACATCTATCTAATATCTTGTCGAGTTGAGTTGAGTTTTTGAGTTGAGTTGTTGAGTCAAGCTTCTCAATTCGACTTGAGTTGTTGAGTTCAACTTCTCAACTCGACTCGACACTTTTTTAAAAAAAATTCAACTTAACTTGATACTTTTCAAGTCAAGTACTTGACTTGAACTTAAGTAGTCAACTCAATGTGATCAGTTTAAATGTTCATCATCTTTGATAGTGAGAAGTTTAAATGATTCTGAATGTTATTTTAATAAAAGATCATTGAAATAAAAATGTAATAACTTCAAACTAAATATTAAATGCAGCTGCTTCATACTTATTAATAAATGAAAATGATAAAAGATTTTAACTTTGACAGTGATTTGATAAAGTTTTAACTGTTTATCTTTTAAATCTTTGCATAATTTTGTTATTTTGATGTTTCTGAAAAATAATCAAACTCAGTCATTTACTTCATAAATGATGTTTCATTTATATTTATTAATTTGAACTTCAATGTTTTTTTTCTTCATTAAGTGCATGCAGTTTATGACTATGACACTGTCTAGACGCTGTGTGTGTGCTACGTTACATGTAATCTGATCAAAGTCGCTGCTTTATATCTTCTCGTTGATCAATCACATTGATAGTTTGCACATACAAGTGCTCTCGCTCAAACTCTTGCATTTGTACTCTCGTTTTTCTTTGTTTCTTCGCACTCTTCGTCTTTTTGAACTTTAATGATCTGCTTCATTTTTTTCAATTATTGATGATCAAAGATAAGAAGTTCTTTCATTTAAATGATGATATCATTAACTTTTCTAACTTTAAAACGTTCATAAATTGTTTCATAATCAGTCATATTTGAATTGAAATTCATTCAAGAATGAAATCTTTTATTAAAGTAAAATGAAGTCATTGAGATGATTGAGAAGATATTAGAATTTTCGCTGAATTCAATCATTGAAAGTCATTTTGCTCAGTCATTCTGCATGTAACTACAATAAATTCTTAGTTTATGTTCAATCTTTTAATTGTGTGATAGTTGAGTTTACTAAATGAATAAATGAGATCTATAAGAATGATATAACAATGTAATATTCTAAGCAAACACAGAATAAGTATATATTATGATAAAGTTAATTATTGAGAAGTTCTTGATAACTTGAGAAAATTGATCAACTATAAAGAGTTTGTCAAGTATTGTTAAGTTGAATACAGCATAATTCATGATATATTAAGTTGAAGATATGATGTGATTTAAATGATGTCTTGACAAAGTTACAGAATTTCAGAGCTAATTCAGATCTGATCTTTAATTCAATCTTTGATTCTAGTCTTTGATTTAATTTCTATGTATCAATTCATCATGATAATTGTCTTTTTTTCTAAGTGAGTTCATTCTTGATTTTAATAATCAATGTCTTGATTTATCTTAATAAATGATGATGTGTATTCATGATTTCACTTTAGAAGCTTTTGATAAAAATCTTTAAATCTTTGTGAGAAAACAAGAAAAAGAGAAACTTTCAATTAAACAATGATTCATCTTCAATTATAATGCATGTAGATGATATTATAAATAGTATATGTAATGTGAAGTTGATGTAAATGACAACATTAATCATATGTAAATGATGCATAAACATTATTTATCTTTTAATTAAATTGTGTTGTTGAAACAATAAAGCATAAACAAGAGTGAATAATAATCATTGCTTTGTTTATCATTCTTTCAGTTTTTCTTAATTTTCATTTTCTTTTCATCTCATCTTCATTTTATATCAAAGTTCTTTTGATCAATGATGAAACTCATCTGTACATGATGCTGACTATGAATCTACTGTTTAGCTACAGTAAAGTCTAAAGATTATCAAAAGTTTGAATGACATCAATGCGTTGCTTGATTGCAAAGCGCTGTGCGTTGATCACATGCAGAGTTTTCATGATCTTGCAAACATCAATAATCTTAATATGCATGCTACAAGCAATTTATATGCAGATAAGAAAGTTAAATAGAACGCAGAACTACGAGAAAAATCGCTTATGAAAATCATTCAATTCAATATCTTGTTGCTGCGTTTGTAATAATGAGAATTGAAACAAAACATTCTTGCATTTGATTTGTTGAAGATGATTAGCAGAAAGAACTTAAATCATGAACATTCTTTAAATCTTCATGCTAACTATGTATAAATCTTGTTAAGACTGCGTGTCTGTTACTACAACATGAGTAACTCACGAGTTTCATTAAGTTTGACATGAGCAAACTTGTAAATCTTGTTAATATTGTTTAACAGATGTTCAGACATGAACATTTTATATACAAATGATACATTGATGAAAAAACTTCATTAAAAGAAGAGAAACACAAGCGAATTAATAAAGAATGATCAAACTACGCTGTCTGATTAAAGATGTAGCATATAAACATTTCTGCAAAACATGATTGATCTGCATGAGAAAAATCTCTACAAATAACATGAAACAGATGAGTTGCACATCTTACAAGCGAAGCGAGCATCTGCGAAGCATGATATACAATGATGATGATTGTTAATCTTAAGAATCTCATTTCTTCACTGAACTCTGATTCTTGAATGTCTTGATAATAAAATCAATTTCTAATTGAAAACATCATTTGTATAGTTTGAAAAAACAGTAATATATGTTGATATGATTAAAGAAGAAATTGACTGCAATATGCATGCATATTGCTGATGAAATGTTTGCAACTCATGCTTAAGAAGTAAACTGTTGAAATCTGAGCAGTGAGAGATTTTGCTCATCTTGAACTGTGAATCTGCTGCGAGAAAAACTCTCTGAATGATCTTTCAAGTCTAAGAAGAAAATCAGCATAGAAATCATATCTTATGTATGTTGCATGCAACGTATGCAACATATTTTCAATAAATAATGAGATTCATTTGTACATGATGTTGACTATGAATCTTTTGATTTTATTGCAGAATAGAAGTCAGAAGAATCAAGAAATCTCAATTCAACGCAGTTTAATCAAAGTTAAAACGTTGCATGATCATGAAAGCTGTCATGCAAAGTTTTCATTCATGTGACAGCACTTTTTCTAACAGCTACAACTTATGAAGAAGACTAATGACAAGTCAATGTCAGTATGAAATGAAAAGATATCACTAGTGAAATAATCAATTCAGATGATGAGTTTTGAGATTATGATTACAAATGATCGAAGAAGTTGTGACTTATTAACTGCGTTGATATACTGAAGAAGCTCATCAAGCTCAACTTTTTTACTCATCAACGTCGTGAACAGTAAGTGATGAAAAGATATTAAGTAGAATAATTGATTCAGATGTTGAGTCTTGAGTTCATGATTACATATGATCAAAGAAGTAGTGACTCATCAACTGCGCTGATATATTGAGAAAGCTTGACAAGCTTAACTTCTTTACTTATAATGACAAGTCATGCATCTATCTACATGAATGATTGAAAGCACAGAAGAATGATCAAAACGCATTCTCTACTATTGATTAAAGCTAAACATTCAACTACGACTGTGATTGCACATTTATATTGACAACACATTCAATATTTATGTGACACAAGACAAAAGCAGAATAAAGTTATGTACAATTGCACTTTATCTTCTCATCATGTGTATCTTTCTTTCATCACATATTTTCTTGCTCAATGAATGACAATCATCAAGCAAAGAACACAGTTTTAACATTACAATTACAAGCATCATGAATGCAAAGAAATCATGATCTTTGTGATCAAAGATCAAGATATCATTGTATAAAATATCATCAATGAAGAACAGAGTAAGAATGATGCATAGCAAGAAAACAGCACAGACATGCATCAAGAGTTTAAGCATCATGCGCTGAATAGAAGTTATAAATTTATTACTGATACTATTGTTTCAGCGTTTTTGTCTTGATGATATGCAGTTGCTGTGTAATCGATGAGCGATTTTCTCTCTCAGAGAGTTTTGTTCATTTGATATACATAGCATAGTTTTTTCTCATGAGTTGAACTTAAATCAATGTCACAAGAGTGTATGATCAATTAATCAATCAATCAATCAAAGTTCTTTTTCACAACTTTGATAAATAATTACTTGTATAAATAATTACATTAGTATTTACTTGAAAAACTCTGTTTCAAGTATTGAAATAACACACGCTCAATTTTCAATGATTTCAAAGTTGTGAAAGATCAACAAAGTTGATGACAAAGCTGATAACAAAGCTGATAACATAAGCAAGATATGTGATGTTTATTCTGAATTTCTTTGATCAAGACTACAATTTAACAAGTTTAAATCATTGCAAAAAAGTTTACTTTTCAACATTTTTGCAATCATGTAATGTCATCTTCTGTTTTAAAACTCATTACATCTGTTAATTTTGATGATGATTTGAACATTTTCAATGAAGAAATAAATGATGAAATAAATTTTAACACTTTCTCAACATCAAAGTTCTTATTTAACTCATCTTGAACTTCTAGCAATAAAAGAATGATAAGTTGCATATTCAGCATTTAGATGTCAATACTGATTCTTTTTAGCTTTCAGTCATGAAAATTAGCAAAAGAAGTGTTAATGCTTCTGAGATATTGAACAGAATAATGTGCATAAAATGTGCATATAGATTTCATGATGAAGAAATAACGCAAAGCTGCAATGTTGAGTTTCATGAAAAAGTGATGTATTGATGCTGCGTCTGATGCACAAAGAAAGATGTTATATGCATTGCAATGAATAAACTTATTTGATGCATTCATTAAATGCTTATGTTTGAATTCTCAAATCTTGAACATATGCATTTGAACATTAAATGAATCTTTTCAATTCAAGACAGTATTCAAGACTGCATCAAAAAATAATGATGTAATCATTATTATGATCTTTATGATTAATCAGATGAAACTGAGAAAGAAGCTTATGATTACAATGCATGTGAAAAATCATTTAAATGACATATGCAAGTCTGAGTCATTTGATGTACAGAAGCTGCAGCTGAAAGAAGTAATGACAGTTAATGACATTGCTTGCAATGCGCTTAACATGTTTCATTATTCTGTATATTTTACTGCGTTTCAATATCATTTGATCACAGTTTTATAACTGACATGATATATTTATAAATAAATCTGCTCATTCTGAATTCACTTGTTTTATGCTCAAATGTAAATTTGAAGATGAATGATGAGAAATCTGCAACTTTGTCTTTTGCAAGAAATAATTGATGAAGTGATGATTTTGTAATGATTACGCTCTTGTGTTGATTATTTTTGAGCGTCTCTGCGCTTTTTCTTCTATCTGTATTTTTTCTTTTGTTTAAGTGTTAATATCTCTACATGATCATCTCATTAAAGAGCGAAAATTATCATAATACAGTGATTTTCTTTCTTTCTAATCATGAGTTTATGCTTGAAAGTGAATGACTATACTTTTCATTCATGTTTCAATGTCATTTCAAAGGCTTTTTTAAGCTTCAAGACATCTTTCATATCTTTGCTTGATATTCATTGATTATATTTCACAGAATATTCTTTTCATTGTATCTTATAATATAAGATTTTCTTTCTTTTTCGCTTTTATAAAATCTTTTCTACTTTTCATTCTTGCTCATCATCAATAAGCTTGAAAGTAAAATACTTGAATATAGAATCATCATTTAATCTATGATTATACAACTTTAGAAGAAATACATGAAAGACAGAATGAATTATATAAATGATTGAAAGACTCAAATGATACATCTGCTTGTTTATAAATTCTAGTATACAAAAGAATTCTAGCATTTTATTTAATAACTTCTTGCTCAACTTCTTCTGCTTCATATTTTTTGCTGATAGCATGATTAAATCATCAACATTAAAAAACTTAAACTTATGTTTTCAATTATAGTACTTTGTCTGAACATCAATCATGTTTTATCATCATTGCATCAACATGTTTTGTACATCTTGCAGCATTTCAACATGTTCTTTTGCTGTTAACATTTCTTCTTTCATAACATCATTCTTGATGTATATATCAAAGATTGATTTGTAATCATACATGACTTTAAAGAAACTACAGCTCAATGAAGAGTTTTTTATTTTTATTTCTTCATTAAGTGCATGCAATCTATGACTATGACACTGTCTAGACGCTGTGTGTGTGCTATGTTACATGTAATCTGGTCAAAGTCGTTGCTTTATATCTTCTCGTTGATTAATCACATCGATAGTTTGCACATACAAGCGCTCTCGCTCAAATTCTCGCAATCATACTTTCATTTTTCTTCGTTTCTTCGCACTTTTCGCGTTCTACTCTTCTGTTTCTAATAATCATTTTCTCGTCGCAATTCAAGTATTTTTCAAATACTTTAATGTTGCAATTCTTTCAATCTTGATGATGAACAGTGTCAATATGATGTTTGTGTTTTTGAGCTGAGCTTTTTTCTTAAGCTTTCTCTGCTCTGCTCTATAATGTCTGCAGTTCAGCAGTAAATGCTTTGACGTTTGTCTTACACTGCATATTTCATAGCATTTGTTCGAATTATTCTTTGATAATCAATGCAAATAACTCTTGAAATAATCATGTTTCATTTTCAGCTGAATAAAGATTGAAAATGTTAGTCTATTGATTTTTCTCAGTTCTTTTAGTGATTTATAACTTAAATTCACATTCAATATGATTTTTCAATATTGATTTCCCTTTTTGATACTGCTTTTTCAGATCTTTAATCATTGTAATTTCATCTTTTTGCAAATTTGCTTTTTGACAAAGCTTATGATGATTGCTTTCATGTTGTCAATAATTGATACTTCTTGAGCAGCAATTTTGATCAATTGATCTGCTTTTTCATTCTCAATAATGCTCTTGCAACTTGATATTCACTATATGCAAATTTGACACTGTTTCTGACGTAAATTGATCAAATTTTGTCGTATGTCATTGAATAATCTCATATTGACGTTGCTCTTTGCATTTAGTCTTTGCAAAGTCATTTGACGCGCTTGTATGCGCAAACTATCAATGTGATTGATCAACGAGAAGATATAAAGCAGCGACTCTGACCAGGTTACATGTAACGTAGCACACACACAGCGCCTAGACAGTGTCATAGTCATAGACTGCATGCACTTAATGAAGAAATAAAAAATTTAAAAAAAATTGTCATTTGACTGTTCATGTACACTCAAATTTCGCTGTTTTTGAGTGCTTTTTCGCTGCACATTACAATTGCATCGCTAATAGCTTGCAGTTTCGCTTTCGTTATGATGATTTTATCTGAAACGCTTGTCGCTTTGCTGCATCTAACGAGTTCATGCGTAAATATCACTGTCATTTCGATTTCTGTTTTGACTTCTGCTATCTTTTTTCGAATTTGCAATGCATCTGTGTACATCACTATGTTTTTCGCCTTTTTGATAATTCTTTCTAATTCTTTATAATGTGTATTGATCATGTTGCAAGTTTCGTCTTTTGCTAAATGCTCGATTTCTTGCTCTCATGATTTCTTGAAGTGAGAAATTTCGATTTCTTTTATTGAATTCAGTGTTTTTTGCACTTTGTTCAATATTCAATATATTTGCGTGAGTCTATCTTTGCACTTCTTAGCTTTTCAAGATACATTCGCCTTCGTCTCATTTCAGTTCAGATATTTCGATGCGTTTAAATTTAGATTCAATTCGATAGAGTATTAAGATGAGTATGTAATAGATGTTCTTTTTCTGATAGAGTGTTTTTTCAATAACTTAACTATTCAAATTGCATAGTTCTTGCACTTTTGATCTAATTGTATCTTCATTGACGAAATTTTGACTTCTGTTTGCATAGCATCTATCAATGATGTTCAAAACACACTCAGAATTTTTCGTAATGCAGCGTTTTGCAGTTTGCGAAATTTGACTAAGTAGCTTTTTTGATTATTTCATCATATTTCGACGTCATAATTGCTAATAGATGTGATGCATGTCAGATATAACTGCTTTTCTAATTTGACATTTAGTTCTCACTCGCTATTCATTAATTTAAACAATGAGTGTAGCGTTCTTGTGACTGTCACGATTTTTGTTTGCACATGAACTTTGAAGTTAAGCTTTCGATTCAGTCAAACTTTTAGTCATCGTACGCATGTCTTTGATTTTATGATCGTGTTATTGAGTAGAATAATCATTTGGTTGAATGTTGTCTTGTGACTTTCAAAGTGTACCAATTCAGATTTTGAGTCATTGAATTGCACTGCGTTTTTCTTTGCTCATGTAAAAGCGATTTTTGCTGCATTTTTCAGCGTTTTTACATTCTTATCAATATTCTTTCTCTTCATGTATAGTGCTATGTCGTCAATGTAGCTGAATAACTGTAGATTTTCGATCTTTGCGCGAATCTTCGAAAATAAGTATTGAATATAAATTAGAAATAGAATGAGCGAAATAGATGAATCTTGCGATATTTCTGTGATTATTTTCTTTGATTTCTGACGTTTATCATCAAATGCTAAGTCAATAACATAATTTTGTAAGAAACATTTTACTCAATTGATTAAATTGATTGATATTGTCATGATGAATTGACACATAGAGATTAAATCAGAGACTAAAGTTAAAGACTAAGTTGAAGATCAGATCTGAGTTAGCTTTGAAACTCTATGACTCTGTCAAGACAACGTTTAGACTACGTCATATCTTCAACTTAATATATCATGAGTTATGTTGTGCTTTACTTGACAATGCTTGACAAACTCTCTATAGTTGATCGATTCTCTTGAGTTATCGAGAGCTTCTTAATAATTAGCTCTATCATAATATACATTCATTCTGTGTCTGCTTAAAATATCACATTGACATATCATTATTATAAATCTCATTTATTCAATTTTTTTTTTTTTTTTTTTGATTCTTACTCGATTCAACACCCATTATGGGCCTATGCGAGATTCTATATATTGTAGCGGGCGCTGCGCTAGCGTAGCG
>JAABUY010000990.1_pt1 | contig 41925 bp, 27 predicted proteins | sample 5560271 | NCBI WGS metagenome assembly JAABUY01 (sample SAMN10711886, study PRJNA513374) | rock metagenome | isolation source: Antarctica rocks | place: Antarctica: Victoria Land, University Valley
CTCAATCTAAGTCCGTATTCTCCCATTTATCAAATTGGTCGAAACCTTACCCTAGGCCCATCCTCCTCCTCCCAGTCCTCGCAACGACGCACCGCCTCCCGACTCGCTGCGCTCCCCAGCTCTCCGTAGTCGACCACGATCTGAAGCGCGTGTGCCCCGAGCTACAAGCCCAGCAGAAGCGGTGTGTCGCTCGAACGTTTCGGTTACAGTAGGTTGTAAAACGGGAGGTATGACAGAGAAGAAGACTCTTCCCGTCAACTCGACATTGACGGTATATCAAGACTTGAGCAAAACGGGAGAGTAAGTATCGAATGACTAATGAACTACTTGGGGCTCCTGAACTGGTGACTCGGATACGACCGCAGTGTACCCTCGAGCGAAAGGGCTTCATAAGGCGGGACGACTTGTAGAGCGCGATCATCGGTGATGGAACGACGACGACGAGATCGATCTCAAGAACCCCCGCTCCCTGTGGGAGGAAACGGGGATCGGACGGAGTGGGAGGGTTAGCGCTACACGACTAGCACGCAGAGTAATGGGAGATACATTCAGACGGCAATAATATATTCGCAAAGATTGCCGATGCTTCAGCTACGTAGGCAAACCACAAAGCGTAAGGAAAAAGCAGCTCATCCGTCGACGTCGAAAACATTCCCACTGAGCCAGATTCACGCTAATACATCTCATCCACCATCCTCATCTTCCTCTCCTCCTCATCCATAACCTCACACAACGCAACGCCACACTGCTCCTCAATCTCCTGCCCGTCACGCCCGACATGGACGCCCTGGTTCTCGTTCAGCGCGTTCTTGAGATGGTGGACGCGGCTCGAATGTGTCTCCGCCGTCGTGATCCACCGGATCCGAAAAGGCGGCGAGGTGGCCCAGTGGAGTTCGCGTGCCCAGGTCGGCTTCTCCACCGTGCCCGGGAGGGACTCCATGCGTGCCTAAGGTAGGTGTGCGCGTTTAGGCTTTTGGGAGCTTGTGATGAGTGAATGTTGGCTGGGATGGAAACTTACGTAACCTTGGAATGCAACGCTCTTGTTCACGGAGAAGGCAAGGATGACATTACGGCAGGTTTTGAAGGCGTCGACGAGGATGTCGAGGTTCTTCTCCTGGGTGACCCAGGTTTCCTTGGGGCGTGTCAGTGATCCATACAACATGTTTTGGAACACGCGGGTCGAGGCAAGGGCTGTCAGATGGCTACCCAAGGGAAACACCCTTTGTCCTGTCAAGCGCGTGGACTCACATCACGTTGAGCAGCTAACACATTATCGTAATTCCAACTTTTGATCAAGAAGAATCTCGAGTCTGTTATTACAGTCAATGGGGCTGATGGGACTGCTCAATGTCGATACTGACCGCCCGCTCTGAGATCTACTGACTGACTCTGCAAGGCATTTCCGTCATGCTCCTCTTCCCTTTTAAAAGCTTTATAGCCGCCACGACCACTATAATAACCGCCTCGACCACGACTTCCAGCTCGGCCTCTGCTCGAGGCATACTTGTGAGTGTCGTAGGCCCTGCCCGGAAAGTAGTTTTGGTATTCAGGGTAGGCCCGATGTTTAGGTTCGGCTTTTATCTTGTCCTCGTAGTATCTACGCAGTGGTGGTTCATCTCGGTACTCTTCGTATCTGATGCTCTGCGTCCGACGTGGCGGCGATGAGCCTCGGCTGAGGATGACTTGTCCAGGAGATCGACTGACGCGATCAGTGTTGAAGTCGTCCGAATAACGTCGATCTGTCATATACGTATCCTGGCCAGATGTCCGTCGTGAAATCGGGCTCAGACTTCGTAATGGTTGACGGTCAACTGCTGTGTATGGAGATACCGGTCGACCTCGTGCTTGGCGTGGGTGCCTGTCCATTTCGTTGTTTCTGGACATATGTTCTCTGAAACCATTACGACTGCTCCACTCGCTATCATCCAATGTAATGCGTCGTTCAAGTGATATAGACGAAGCTCTGACTGGAACTCTATCCTGCTCGACCTCTGCGCGTGGAACAGCACGGCCTTTCATGTTCAGACGTATCAGTTTATCAGCGGGTTGTAGCTCCTCTAATTCGCGATCATCCAAAACATGATGTCGCTTCAGGTTAGATGCTTCGACTGGCGCCAACGCGTCGACATGTTTACCGGGACGATGCTCAACCTCAATACGCCGCCCTGAAGAAGAAGGTTCTCTAGCGGCAAGGTCTTTGATTCTTAGCCCCACGGTGTCACCGTTCTGCTTGATAGGTACCGGTGGCGGAGGCATTATTGCCACGGACGAAGCCCGCAAAATCTTAGGAGAATAAACCACGCGTGATACGTCACGTTCGATACTCTCCCTTGGAAGAACCGATTGGGCTCGAGCGATCTGTGTCCGTTCTTCATATTCCAATTGAGCCTCCCGTTCGAGCTCTGCTTTTTGTTTGTCAAGTGCTATCAACTTTCGGTGTCGATCGAGCGCCTTTTTGCGATAAGCATAATCATGATAGCCTGTCATTTGAAGCCAATCCTCTAGGTCTTGATTCCTTTCTTCAGCCGCCGGCTCCTGTGCAACGTGTGTCCCTTTTTCATCCGGACGAGTCTCCAACACTTTTGTGTCCGAGACGGCATTTTGCCGAGACCGCCGTGAATCTTCCGCGTCCTGATCCGGAGCTGTCCGAACGCCAGCTGAACGTTGTCGAGAACTTGCAAGCTCGCGTTTGTATTCTGCTGCTTTCCTCTCGCGCTCTCGCTCGCCATCTCTGGGTGAGACGTGTAGGTCCTTATCAGGCCTGGACGAACGCTCAGCGTGCGTCAAACGATCTTCTTGGCGGCGTTGTACGCCAGCCTTTGGCTGGGATTGAGTGTCTGCAGAAGCTTTACGGCTACTTGTAGATTCCGGTCTGGGGCGAGCAGAGCTTAGACTCGGCCTATCTCTAACACCGTTTGCCAAATCAGTATCGATGTACTTCTTCTGATGCGCGGTGTTGCTGGCAACGGCTGTGGGATGGCCAGCCTTGTCTGGCTTGACAACCTTGCCCACAATCTCCGAGCGCTTAGGCTTTTCCGCCTCACTTGCGTGTCGAGCTTGTCCTGAGTCATTGGTATCCTCGCGAATCTCTCCCAGTTCAGATGCTTCCAAAGATTTCACACTATTATTCAAGCTTGGTCGACGTGCAAGTTCGGGTTTCGATAAGGAGCCTTTCTTAGCTGAGGAGATATTTGCCTTTCCACCGCCGTTCATTTCTTTCCTGTCTGTGTGCCCTGCGAGAGTTTGTGCTTCAGCCGCAGCTCGGGCCTCCGCGAACAAACCCTCGATGTCAGCCGATGAATCGCGTTGGTTGAAGCGCTCACTAGCTTTCTGCTCTCCGTTTGGTTTAGCTGATATACCAAGCCCTCCCTTGCCTGAATCCGAGTCCGCTTTCAACTCGGATTCCGCTTTACTGCCGTTTGATGCACTCGTTGCACCATACTCTGTGACTCGAGTATCTTTCTTCGATTTGAGCTCAGGTCCGGGTGTATTCCCGTTCGCTGAACGTACAGCCAACAACTTCGCCCTCAATTCCGCAGCTCTATCCGAAGGTGCAATACTCGTACCGGATCTGCTGTTCTTGTCTGTTGGCTTCTGATTTTCTTTGCGGGTATCTTGAAGAACCATTGGAGCGTTAGGTTGTAGCATTATAGGAGTTCCTCCCGAACTTGGAGTGATCGCTTCGGACCGGGTTTCTTGTACCCCCTGCATGAATTAGCGTTCTTCGTGTTGCAGAGTGCCAGTGAAAGGGGTATCTCTACTTTCTTATGCTCATTGACTTGAGCTTCTGGCCCTTCGTGAGGCACCCACCGTTGTTGGTTCTCATAGAAATCTTCATTTCCTTCATCGTAGGTCACAAGCTCAGGTTCACTATACATGTAATCTGGTGTTGCTCCAATCATGTGGCCCGGGTAATAGTTCGTATAACGATTCTCGATCGTTCCATTGTTCTGTTGCCATCCCATCGGACCCTGCCAACCTTGTACGGGTGTTGGAGGGAATTGCACCGCGTTCGGACAGATGAGAGAGTTTGTTAATGACCCATACATACTGTCCTGCCCTGCAACGCCCTCAACATTGCGGGACATGACAGAAGGCCTTGCAACAGTAACTGTTACGTATGGGCGGTGAGTTTTGCTTGTAGTTCAAGCCATGATATGTTGTTCTCAGTATTGAAAGAGAGCAGTTGAATGCGAGTTCCAGTACGTCGCGATTGTAGTATCATGTAGTAATTTGTGGTGAGGCTTGACAATTCGCTGATGTTGGAAGAATGATATTTAGATGATGATTGTATGATCTGGTGACGGCTGCTGAAAGCACTGTCTCCAGTCTAATCGTGTAGTGAGTGCTGCAACAGCTGTAGTGGAGTGAGACGTCCCGGTTGATTCTGTCTTAGTTTGCTGCAAGCTCCACCAACGTTTCCACTTCAGTGCTCAGAATTTAAGTCGTGGACCAGGGCCAAACGAATCACAATGCCGGTTGCAGCCTTCGGTCGAAAAGCCCGCGTACTCGGGTTTGGTAGCTCCGTACGTCCCGGTGGGGGCACAGATCAATGGTGTTGAGCTCAGAGAGAAAGTACCTGAGTGAGTCTCGCGCTTCGCGTTCTAAGAGTCTATATTACGTAAGCGACTCGCCTCGGGAAAGGGGGGCTTCAGTATATGTTCGACACATAGAAGGCATTGATCAACTCACTGACTCTGTAAATGTTCCTATATGGGTTCTTTAACCTTCAGATAACGGCTGACCTTGTATATTAGCCCAAGCCATCATCCTCGAGTTAGGCCCCAGTAGTACGAAAGCGCCCCAAAAAGGTGCATTAGTCTGCAGTCAATGGTATGGAAGGGCCGTGGAATAAATATGGTGAGCTACGTATAACTATTTAGTGCTGAGTACTACTTGTCCTTCTAACTATATTGAACAATTGGTGAAGCTTGCCCATGCCTTTCCTCGCTCCTCCTGGTTTCCCGTGATTGCCTTGCATGGAATAGCCTCTGTCATAAGGCTGTCTAACGGTATCACTCCTGGAACTCTCATCTGTGGGAGAATCACCCTCGCCAGCCCTCCGAGGATCTTCGGAGTTGACGGTTGAACCTGAACATGACGAGCTAGGACTATGTGTAGCGGAGTCGTTAGCGATAGTGTTGTTTCCTCGCCTGTGTTTTGCTGATTGGCCTTGGCTATGCGGTGAGGCCATCGTAGGTTGATGGTTGTCCAGGCCTGGATTGCTGGTGGCGGAGCGGCCACGACTATGCATGATTTGCACGCTTTCCATAAAAGCCGTTCCTGTAGAATGAGCCCTCCGTGGTTGGAGGTCTTGCGCAGGAAAACGCCCTGCGGTTGCTGTGGATCTATGCAAAAGCTGTGTACCCGTCTGACGAACCATTCCTCCTAGATGATGCAATGCACTATGGCTGCTGAGACCCTCCTGGCTATTCGTACTAGTCTTGGCGCCATTGCCTGAGTTCAGTGAGAGTGTGCGGTTGGAAGGCTGGGAACTTGCGTTGCTCGACGGTAAAGGGACAGACATGGCATCGTGGTAATGAAAGTTCTGAGACCAGTTCTCGCGAAAGACTACCCAGATACCCGTGACCACGATAAGGGTGCGGAGTTGCTCGTCGGTCTCTATCATCGTATGGGGTTGTACTTCAGCATCCTCGAGAGAGCCACTGTGAGAGGACCGGATGTTGGACGGAGACCGAAGGGGTGAAGCCAGCGTCGTAGAGGGACTTCCATATCTATCCAAGATATCTATAGTTGACCGGGTGATTGAGGCGATGATGGGATGACGGCGAGTATTAGGGTTGACGATGCTAAAGTTGAACTTCCTCTCTTCTTGTCCCAGCCGGTTCGTGCTCGCACTTTGCAAGGTGTCCGATCTGCGACGTTGGGACGGGCGGCGTGGCACCCATCGAGCGACAGTCTGGGGGCCTTCCTTGGCTACAAACTCATAGCCCCCGTTGAGTAAAGGCGTCGCCTCCCATAAGGAGCCATGGTTCAGAGAGATCTCCACCTTACCACAGGCCCCACCCTCTTCTTTCTTCAGCTGACGTATAGTCGCAACGATTTCCCGGTGGTCCCAGCTCGCTTCCTCCGAGTCATCGTGCTTTTCGCTTGTGGTGGTCGGTGAGGATTCATAAGCTTCACTGCTAACGATGGCCAGATCATTCGGACCATGGCCGTCTTTGCCCTTGCACATGCGAGGAAACTTCTGAGCAAACCGCGGTGCGAATAAAACGAATGGCAGTACGTCCAGAGCAGGCGTTGGTCGGGATGAACCGGAAAGCTGTTGCAGTTGGAGAAGAAGTTTCGGGCGTATCTTGAGACGTTGCTTGTGCCGGACGACCGGTGCCGGATGTGCAATCTGGAACGATGTCCGTATTTTAGCGTCAACCTTCCTCAATTTCGTCCTGACCGCAGTATCGTTGGAGCTGGTTCCGGAGAAGCCACCATCACTCGTGGTATCATTACCCGCCTCCCCATCCAGAATTGCTTCAAAGCTCTGGGGACCAGGTGTCGATCCAGCTGATACTGGCCGCCATGAACCCAAAAACGGCAAAGATATCGTAGCGGTATTCACAGGAGATAGGCCAGGCGATGACTGAGGAGCAACGGCGCTGGTATTCGGCGCTGGCGATGCTGATTGACGTCCAGCTATTGGTGGAGTTGAAAATTCATGTCGATGCGCAGCCGCAGCATCAGCTGTCATGCCAAGAGTAAAGAACATGAAGAGTGTACTGAAGAGTGTGCCTCTCGGTCGGTGCAGGACACAAGTCGTGGATGAATCCAGAAGAATCTCAGCGGAGGTGAAGAGCACCTGGCCTGCAGTTTATTCGAAAGCACAGGCTTGCTACTCGACTCGAGGAAGCTCCTAAGGAAAAGTGCAAATTGTATGTATAGATTGCTGCGGAAGATGGAACAACAAGTTCGAGAAGAGACTCAACAATGCTTGGCGACCATAATGTAACAACCTAGGTAAGGTACGTTACTTGATAATGCAGCGTAAGCCCGTTTTCCGGCGGATAGTTCTTTAGCAAGACATCGTCTATCACATATATATCCGTACGATCTGTGACATTAACATTGAGCAATGGAAAGGGAGGGAAGTTATGAGCAGCCTGAAACTGATCTTATCAAGGAAAGCTGATCGGGATTCTAGTACCTTACTTCGTATAATAGGTAGTCTCCATGATAGTCTCCATGATAGTCTCTAGGTAAGCCTTAAGGTTATGATGTCGTACGAGTTGTCAAAGCTCAGCTCAGCTTACCTGGCGTTAAGGTTTCAACCGCTCCTTCGGCGTTCGGGGACTCTTTGTATCCGTCGTTCATAGGGCTGGCCAGGCCAGAAAAGAACTGTAAGTTACCACTTATTGGCGTATTAATACGAAGGATTCGAAAGATTCGAAGACAAATTATTAATAAGGGTAAAAGACTCCGCTGGTCCATGTGACTGCATAAAAGACTCAGATGGTAGTCAGCCCATAAAAAAGACTCAGATGAACAATCTTTCAGGCCCTGTGCTGTCACCCTCATCACTGTTGTTCATGTTCACTGTCATTCACATCATTGCTGTCATCAAAATTGTCACTGTTGCTCATGTCACTGTCACCCATATTGTTCCTCACATCATCACTGTCTATGACTCTGCACAGAGTCTATCAATCAGGGAATACAGCTCTGACAAGTGAAAATTGTGATGTTGATGACAGCAAGATAAAATTGTGTAGAAATGAGTGATGATGATGATGACAGCAAGGTTAAAACACATCAGACTTTTGATGACAGTGATGTGTTTACTAGAGACAAAAGAGTTAATGTTGACATTGAGACTATCTGAGTCTTTTTTATGGGTTAACTACCATCTGAGTCTTTTATGCAGTCACATGAACCAGTGGAGTCTTTTACTCTATTAATAATCCCACTAATGTAATGTAAAGTTCATAAAGCACATGATACTGTACTGAAACTCTAAGTTATTTGTACCTTATGTTAAACATAGAAGAAGTGGCTAGTAAAATGAATGTGTAATCATAAGTGTCTAGCTACTCTATGAAAATGTGGCCCTATAAGAAGACCTTTAATTAGTGAAAGAAAAAACTTTTATTTATAGCAAACTATTTATTCTAGCAAACTTTACATATTTCTAAAACCTCTGTAGAGCTCTAAATCACTAAGATAACAAAATGAGACTGAAAGTTTAATATATCTTCTCAGTCTATTTTGATGACAGTGAGATAGAAAATGAAGACATACTTTCTTTACTCATAGAGTTAAAAAAGATATGTTATGTCTCTGATTTAATTTAAGTGAGTGTCTCTTAAGTTTTGAACTTAAGTGTCATATCATTAAATCACAAGATCTTTTACTGACTGATGAGACTCATAAGATTTGTAAAATAAATGAATTTCAGTGTTAAAAGTGACTTTGTAAGTCTGTTGGCAGCTATGTCACTTATAAGAATATAATTGAGATAAATAAGTCTGCAGAATTTAACTTCTCTTATGAAGTGATGATATATGTCAATGTATTTCATTTTAGCATAAAACTCAGAATTCTTAATCAAAGCAATAGCTTTCTGATTGTTCATTTAAATCATAATTATTCTGAATCTCTTTAGTTCTAGCTCTTTAAATAATTTCTTTATTCAGACTGCTTTCTTTGTAGTCTCTGTTAAGATCATGTATTTCACTTTATAAAAGAATAAGATGACAGTTTTCTGACATTTTAAACTTCAGAATACTGATTCATTAATCATCTTAAATATATATTCTGATGTAAATCTTCTTAATTTAAGATCTTTCTCTCAGTTTAAGTCTAAATATCTTAGTAATTTGAGTTGATCACTTAATTTGTACTTAAGAACAACATCTAAGATCTTTTACATCTATTAAAACACTCACTTTAAAGTCTTTCAATGTGTGTCATTAGAATTATGTGCAAACTGATTAAGAGTTGACATCATATATGTGATGTTGAGTTAAGTTTGTGTCATAATGTACATAAGAAATTCTATGATCTTCTAATATTAAGTTATTAGCTCTGATTCAGCTGTTCTAATAGTCTTTATAAGATAAATTCTGAATTTCATTGAAGTTGTAACTGTCTTAACATTCTGTAGATCAAAGTCTTTGAGCATCTTCATAAAATAGATTTTCTGTGACAGAATAAGAATTTGTAAAGTTCTGTTTTGTGTAATTAACATTTCTAAATAATGCTTACATGTTCTGCAGTCAGTCATTTCAAAATGATTGCTCAATTTAATCTTAAGATCTAGAATTTTGTTCTTATCTGATCTGCATATAAAAATATTATCAACATATACAGCAACAAATAAAGTATCATTTCTAAACACACTATTGTCTGTGTGAATCTGTGTGTATTTAAGGCTGTCAAGAAATCAGTGCATTATCTTATATTAAAGATAAGAAAACTATTTTAATTTATATAAAGCTTTTTTCAATCTGTATATCTTTTCTCTTTTCTTCTCATATTCATTAAGTCAAATCACATAGACTTCTTCTTTCAAATTGCTGTGTAAGAAAGCTGTTTTGATGTTTATTTATTTCAATTTATAGTTATAAAACACAGCTATGATAAAGATGACTTTATAAATCATAAATTTGACAATTATTGCAAAGATCTCTTTGTAGTCAATTTCAAATCATTGTTTGAATTCTTTAACTATTCATTGAGTCTTATGCTGTAAAATTGAGCTGTTAGATTCTCTTTTATAATGATAGATTCATTTGTTCTTTAAAGCTCATCAATTAGATAGCAATGTTTTTAAAGTTCATGTGAAGTTAGTCATTAACAAGTTATACTTACTATTCATTGCTTTTTTTCAGTCTTTCAACTTGTGACTTGCAATTGTCTATTTAAATGTCTGAGATTCATTCTTAAAGTCTTTTTTCTTTTTCATGACATCAACAATCACATCAAACACAGCTGAGTAGATCATGATTGCTTTAAGTTTTAGCTTTATAGAGAATTGTCTCTTTCTTTTAGAGCATTAAGACTCAGCTAATACTGATTTGTCAATTATAAAAAAAATATCTGTAACATTTTCTTTCTCTTTCTTCATTTCTTCTAACTGATTTGGCAATATCAGTATGAAAGAATATGATGATACATACTTCAGAGACAGTAACAATGATGAGAGTTAAAATAAAGATAAGAAAGATAACTGTACATCTTCTTGTTCTGCATTAACAGTGTGGAATTGAGTAACTTTAAGAATTAAGACTGCAACTTTAATATCATAGATTGATGAATCTTTATCAAACTGCACATCTCTTGCTTTAATTATCTGATCTGTCTTCTTCTTTTCAGAAAGCTATACTCTATATTGATTTCTTTCTTTATATTTAACAAGAATCTTCTTATTGCTTTAGAATTCAAATTTAGTTCTCATCATTCAGATCTTCTTTGAAATATATACATATACTGTGCATTCAAAACACTGAAAATGTCTAAGATTAATAAAGTCTGCTGATCTATTCTTATTAAAAGATTTAAACAGTAACTAAATTGAGATCTTGTTGTTCTTAAGAGCTGATGTTGAGAGTTAATTAAGAAGATAGCATGCTGTTTTGACAGTTTCTGATTATAGAGTTTCAGAGACTTTATTATTCAGAATTATAACTTTAACTTTTGCTGTCAAAAATTTATTACTTCTTTCTGTCACCTCATTCTGCTCTGATTCATAAGAAACTGTTGTTTCATAAATAATTCTGAGACTTCATAATCATTTAATGATGAGCTCACTCTCAAATTTCTTTTCATTATCAAGTCATACCTGTGCAATTTGTAGATTCATCTGAATAAAAAGCATATTAAGAAACTGTTCAATTTTGTCTTTTGCCTGATCTTTTGTTTTCATATTACAAACATATCATCAGCAGATAAGATCATTCATGAAGACTATATATTATAAGAACTCATTATATGCTTTTGATGTAATGAGATCAACAACATCAATGTGAATCAGTTTAGTCATCTTTATAACTTAATTTTGTAATTCTTTTGAGATCTTCTTCTTTTGATTTGCCCTCATGCAAACATCACATAAGTGTAACAGTGTTTTTGTAAGTTCTTATAAGTCAAATCTCACTATTCTGAGATTTTTTAACACATTGTCAAGACTTAAATTCTCTATATAATCAAGATGTTGATGTCAAGTAGCTCTTGAGATCTTGTTATCTTTAATGACTGACATAATCTTATTCTTGTTTACAGATTTTTTCATTGTTAAAATTTAAAGATAATATAGCTTATCTTTATGTACTGCATAATCAAGCATACTTTCTACTTTGTTCTTTAGACATAGTAATTCATTCTTGATTTTAACTAATATTTCTTTCTTTTTGACTGTTTCAATTGAGAAGAGATTGAGCCTCATATTAGATATAAAATAAATGTTTATTAAAATGATTTTTCAAGACTTTTTATTGCTGTTCTTTAGCTATAAGTTGATTATTTCTACTTCTTGAGTGTGCATCACTTCAGACACTCTTCTTATAGAGAGTTCATTATTGAACATTTTGATCAAGCTAAATGCAGAGAGATCACAGCATATATATTGTATTGTGTTGAAGTCAGCTATTTATGACATCTTATTAATCACAAGACTATAGCTCTCTATCACAGTCAAGATCACTGAGTTCTTATTATACTGCTTATCTTCAGAATTTAAGAATTTCTTTTTTTCTTTCTCTTTCTTTTTCTTCTTTTTAGTCTCTTGCTTTTTCTTTAGCTCTTTAGACATCTTTTCTGAATGTAACTTTCAGCAATTGTTTTTAGAGTGAACTGCTTTCTTATAGTGAGTATACATTTCATTCTCACTCTTATTTTTATCAGCATTTCTCTTCTTATTCTTTTTCTTCTTATCTTTATGATTTCTCTTTTTATTTATTAAAGCAAGCTTCTCATTCTCTTCTTCAAGACACTCTTCATCAATTAGTTTGATGATTAAATCATTAAGAAATAAGATCACATTATGAGCTTTGAAGCATTTCATCATTACTCATTGAGGATAGAAGAATTCTAGATTCAATAGAAAAGTAATGATCTTCAGAATTTTGTTAATGATGAGATTGAAGACTGTAATTTCTCTTAAGAGTGTCTTATATTTCAGAGCATAAGCATTGACAGAGAAGTATTGATTGAGTTGGCAGGCATATAGATTGTTGAATAGAATATATTTGAGATTAAATCTATAAAATAAATAAAGATGTACAAGATGATTTTACATCTCTTTTGCTGTTTTCATGTCATCTATGATGACAGTGATCTTCAAGCTGACAGTAAAAACAATGATGACTGTAATCTTATTGTTTTATGTGATTCAGTTAGCTTAAGTGACATCAGTCAAGATCATTAATGTAGTCATCATTGTTTCAGATATAGATTCTTCAATCATTACTGACTAACTTGAAACATCTAGCTTTAATGAGATTTTAATGTCACTTTTTACTATTAAATCTCATAATTCAGCACTCATCAGACTGTATTTAATCAATGTTCTTCATGATGAGTAGTCTGTTGATTTCTTAAGTTTCATAACTTTTGAAAATGTGAGATCATATGACATTGTAGTCATTTTGTATGATGAAAACATCTAAATTAATGATGAAGTTGTTTTCAACATAAAGATCTGACTTTGAAATAATCATGAGAGTTGTTTTTAATTGTTTTATCTGTGAATTTATAACAGTTTGATGTGAATAACTTCTCATTATACATTGAATTCACTTTATTTCTTAAGACTCTTTCTAGCATCTATGAAATAATGATGACAATGAGGTGTTTTTCTTTTATCATTTTGAATAGAAACAAATGACTTAATGAATGAATTTTAAAGAATATCAATATGCATTCAGGCTTATAACCTGTCAAACATAGGAGAAGTGACTAGTGAAATAAACATGTAATCATAAGTGTCTAGCTACTCTATGGAAATGTGGCCCTATAAGAAGGCCTTCAATCGGCGAAAGGAAAAACTTTTATCCATAGCAAACTGTTTGCCCTAGCAAACTCCGCATGTTCCCGAAACCTCCGTAGGGCTCCGAACCACTAAGGTAACGAAACGAGGCTGAAAGTTTGACACCTTATGTACTTCGTAGCTTGGATCTTCGGGGATTGTTTCGTTCGCGGAATGCTCGTTGGAAAGAAAGTGGCACACTCGAGCTGCTCACGAGCCGCCATATATTCTGAGTGCCCGAAAGTAAAGATCGATGCCACCGCATAAGTCCGAGCTTACCTAACATTAGAGGATTTCATCCTTCGTAGTCGGAAATTACCTTATTAATTAAATTGAATTGTGTGGAATAATATCATATGACGGATCCGAAGAAGCCATTGACTACATAAGGCATCAAGTATTGCTTGTGGGGCTCGATACCGTGCGTGCGGAGAGGAGAGGAGAACGAGCACCAAACTTCGCTCAACTCACTTCAACGTAGTGGTGATTGGAAAGCAATTCCGACGCTTACCTTAGCTGCGCCCTATGCTTACATGAAGGTACAGATTCGAATCCTGTAGGATTGTTTTGTTTTGCAGAGACGTTAATAATTAATGTAGGTAGTCAGTTGCCCCAAAGCCCACAGCCCAAAGCCTAAAGCCTAAAGCCCACTATGAGGCCAGCCAACAACCCCTACAAATCCCTCATAATCTACTTTGCGCTGTGGAAGGTCTTTCTTATCTCGATCGCATGCCTCAGTCCCGGGATAGGGTACGATACTTCCACGTCGTTATTGCTCCAACCGAGCCAGTCTCCAGTGTCCCTGGTTGGGGTCGGAACTGGGACCGTGTGGAAGCGGCTGGGACACCGTCTCATAAGCAAACTCACCCGGTGGGATGCCATCTACTTTGCTCGAATCTCGGCGAGGGGCTATCTTTTTGAGCAGGAATGGGCCTTTGGATGGGGGTTCACTCGGCTAGTCTCGTGGACAGTGACATGTAAAGTCGGATTCTCCAGGAATAAGTGCAGGGCTGACTGACTCCTCCAGGTATTTTATCTCTTGGATTCAAGCACTCGCCTTCGCTTGAGATCGTTGTCGCCCTTGTTGTCGCCAACGTCAGCCATTTGTTCTCGGTTTTGGTGCTTTATCGCCTTTCTAAGATTACCTTTCCCCAATGGCAACACCCAGGCAGAAGCTTCGCTTTCCTGGCAGCATCTCTGCATATCGTCTCTCCTGCTGGCCTGTTCTTGACTGCTCCTTATGCTGAAGGTCTTTTCTCGTTTCTTAGCTTCTCCGGTTTCTGTCTTTATGCGGAAGGACGCTTGGCATACCTGTCAGGGTCAGGAGGGAAAGGGCACTGGATGACACTGGCTTCGGGCGTAGTGTTTGGTATCGCAACAACTGTTCGAAGTAATGGTCTACTTGGAGGACTATTGTTTCTATATGATGCCGTTGTCGCTTTCACAGTATTCGTCGGACAACCCAGTCTTCGGAGCCTACGAAGACTGATACCATTGGTCCTAGGGGGCTCATGCGTTGCTCTGGGCACTTTCCTACCCCAGTACTATGCTTATACCGAGTACTGTATGATACAAGGGCCAGAAACTAGCCCAAGGCCGTGGTGCAAAAGGGCCATCCCAAGCGTCTATACCTGGGTCCAGGATCACTACTGGCAAGTTCCCATCGGATCATGCGTTGCTTTATCCTAACAGCTACTTGCTTTAGGAACGTTGGGTTTTTACGATACTGGTCGGTCTCCAACTTGCCATTGTTCTTGCTCGCAGCACCGATGCTCTACATCATGGTCCAATCAGCAGTTTGGGGTTGGACCATGGCCCCAGGGCCTCGGATGCGTACACCGGTCAATGTCAAGCGCCCAAATGAACTGTCCAACTCCGTTCCGCCGGACATCTGGCTGAACGCTACCAGAGAGATTGTCAGACGCTTAGCGCTCCCGCAATTCATCCTGGCGGTGCTGGCGCTTACAAGCTATCACGTACAGGTTATCAACCGGATATCTTCAGGGTATCCTGTGTGGTACTGGTGGCTAGCCACGATGATTGTCGATCCACACGAAACTCAGGTACTTGGCAGGAAGTGGAATACAGCAAAAGTGGGGTTGAGGTGGATGGTACTCCATGCAACCATCCAAGGCGGCCTTTTTTCGTCATTCCTGCCTCCAGCCTGAACACGACATGTACTGGATGCAACATGCAATATGCAGGATCGTCTAAAAGTCGGGGTTATGCAGAACAGCTGATTCCGTAAGTGTAAGCGGAAAATCGCGGTGCCACCGGGCTTGGTTGCGTGAGCAGCTGGTGCCTGAAGATCTTTTTTATTATATATCTGGTAGAACACCATCATCCAAGACCTAGTATAGGAGCACATTAGCTCACCACAGATTGCCTGTGGTATATTCATATGTGAATTCTAGGCCTATTCATCGATTACTTGGCGTCCTGATGTGATTAATTCTCCTGCCCTTTGTTGCTAAATATAACTCATGTTCAGGGGTGCGGATTGTTGTTGATGAGGTAAGCAGATTCTCTAGATGGCTTCGAACTGAGAGGGCAAGGTTGCTGATAGCGCTCGACACGCTGCACACAGCACGCAGAGCTGAAACCTGCATACAGATCATTAGATTCCTTTGGGTAGCTGGCGACGACAGTAACCCAGTCAAGCACTACAGCGGACTGCAAGCCCGCGCGGAAATCGCACGATTTGATTTGCCGTCTCCATTCACAAGAGGCTCCGCGTGGTGTGCAAGTGAATGGTCGCTCCAACATAAAAACTCTTGTGAGGTGAGGCAAAGCTGTAGCTTCTGTCACCATCGGAGATTTCCAAGCTGAGAAAATATTAGCAGCGCAGTCCATCCACGGTCAAAAGAATTACCTAGCGCAAAGGTACCTTTGCGAAGCTCTTGAGTTATCTGATCTTCATCATGGAGAACGGCCGTGAAAGACTTGCAGAGCTTATCTCCTCTCTGGAAGGGAACGGCGGCAATGATATTTCCCGTGCCACTTCACCGGGTGGCGAACCTCGAGCGGCCAACGGCACCGAAGACTTGGAGCTGGCGAAGAGACCTCGACATCGGCCTCGAACATACCCTTACTTTCGGTATCTACCTTACGACGTCGAAGATGACGCTCAGCGGCAGCAGAATTTCGACGAGATACTCAGACACTTGTACATAGCGATACAGGCTGGAGACTTCGCTCCTGGAGTGGTACATTGGACACGGGAATTAAGGAGCTGGCTCGGATTGAAGTTCGATCCCACACGCACACAGAGGGTCAAACTCGTGCGGTTATACTACGAACTGGCCTTGGCACCGGGAATCGATCCTAGTGTGGCGGAACGATTCTCGAGTATGTTCATGGTGCTAACCAAGTAAGCCACCATCTAGACAATTGCGGCCCGCACGTATAGCTGACCAGCACAGGCGAAAGCACTACCTACGGCCAGGCACAGATTTAGTGCTTGATTGGAGACCGCTGTTTAAGGAACTGAAAGTCTTCGTTCTGCCTTCGGAGTCTGGCATGGTACATACATCGAACATCAAACGAAACATCCGGACGTTGACCAAGCTCTGCACCTTCGCTCAGCTGTACTTCGATCCCAGGGAAATCCCGGCGATGTTTGAAGAATTCCTGCCATACTTCAGCACGTCGTTTGCTGAGGGAGCGTATGTCGTGGTGGGCTTGTTAAACCTCCTTATGCCTACAACTCCCGCTCCAGCAGACGACCCAAAACTGCATCCACAACACTACCTTCCAACCTTCTTCCATCTTTGGTCTCTTATAAATAGGTCTAAGACGTTCGACATAACCTTTCTGGACATGTTCTCACGCTTAGCACGGGATTCGTTACCCACTAGACACATCTCCTTCTCCGAGTACGGCATATTTACTCAAGATCAGTCCTCACTCATCTTTACAGCTATATTGAGATTACTTGAGATTCCGGTCGGCCAGGCAACATCTCCGTACAGCGGCGCGGTAGACTTATCAGCGGGGCTTGGCTTGATCCTTGACAGAGATCAGAGGAAACATCCCATTGCGCATCATATTGCCCGATGGATAGTGATGTCTCTATCTCCTGCATGCCTGACCAAATCAGACTCCATCTTGGCAAGGCTAGAAGGATTGATACAAGCAGTGGAAACTTTCTTCCACCCATCAAACTCAGGCGCTTGGACGAAGAATCTCTCGCAGCTGGTTTACTATCTTTCCGACTTCTTCGTTATGCGCTGGAACCGCGAGAGAAGCGGCGAGATGGAAGTACCTGAAAGTCGGAGGCTTACTGATGAGCTCAAGCGCCGATTCGTGCTTTGTCTGAGAGAGGTCATCTTCATGGGGATATACTCGAAGAGTGGGACCGCGATGAATTTCTCACTATCCACGTTGCAGGGCCTTGCATACCTAGAACCAGATCTGATCCTTCCTGGAGCGTTACAGCGAATTTACCCCTCCATGCAAGGACTCGTCGAAGTTCATCGAACGACGTCTTCTTTGCGCTCCCTGCAGGTACTGTCTAGGATCATGGCAAGGACCAAGGGCTTCAGGTGTCATGTCACCACTATGCTTGGTCTGGCATTGCCTGGCATAGATGCAAACGACTTGGAGAAGACTCTGCATACCTTATCATACATTCAATCTGTGTGTTATAATATACCATTTTGCAACTTGACGGAAGGTCGGGACGACGCCAGCGGGAGTATGTTAGCAGTACAATGGATCACCTCCGAGGTTGGCAGGATGGAGCAGGATGGTGCGAACGTTGAGCTGGACTACACCACTGGGCTCACTGATGAAGACGAGGAATTGATCTTGCGGTCGTCGACAGCAGGCTTCGGGGAATTCCTTGGCTCTTTCTTTGGTAGGGTCTTCACTCTACTTGAGAATCTTCCCGACGCTTCGAGAGTGCGAAGCGGATCTCCGGAGGAGAACGTAGTCAACACTCTACCAGCCACTTTCACGCCTTTGCTGGCCTCGTTGTCACCAGAGTTGTATGACATGGCACTCAGCAAAATAGCGGACTTTGTTGGGAACCATGTCATACACCAAGCACGTGATGCCATGGCATTCATTTGCAATGCTCTTTGCAAGGTTCAGCCGGAGAAGGCCCTTAAGCGATTCGTACCTATGCTGATACAAAGCATTCGTAACGAGATCGATGAGAATGGGGCAGCATCAACGCGGAACACCGGCTCTGATGTCCTACCAAGGGACCGAGGCTTGGTGTGGAACGTCAGCATGCTCAGCATGTGTGTTGTTCATGTCGGTGACGCCGTACTCAAGTATAAGGAAGACTTGTTCAGCATTGCGGTATACATGCAAACGAAGTGCAAAGGTATCCCGACGGTGCACATCTCGAATTACATCCATCACCTACTCTTAAATCTCACCGTCACCTACACGGTGGACTACTCAGTATATGAGCCAGCTGTGATGGCAAAGGGTCTCGGCCCAGAGGATTGGGGCCGGATTCCGAAACCCTCTGAACTCAATATCAAATGGCATGTGCCCAGCAAAGCAGAAATCGAGTTCGCCATCGAGCTCTTCCAATCGCAAGGAGAAGGCGCATTACAACAACTGATCTCTTTGACGAATGAGAATTCTCCAGTCAAACGGGACGGTACCGGGAAGGAATGGTCTGACGAGATGTCCAGAAACCTGGTTCTGCTTCGTCTTCTGTTGTCCGGTGTCTCCGTATTGTTCGATGCCGCAGCGGTTTCCGGGGACGACAGACCTGCCGAGATCTCATCGGAGGTGGATGTTGAAATGGGCGACGCTAACGGTCATCTTCCAGAGGAGCAGGAGAGTGCGGAAAACGATGCTGTGCTGGGTGAATCAGCTGACGACGAGGTCAAGCCGACGTTCAAGTATCCCGTGGGTTATCTTCTAGACAAAGAGAGTCCACTGTACAAATCGATTCATCACCTCAGAAAACGTATGGGCGAACTTCTGCATGAAGTTCACTTATTCCTTACCGAGAAGCAAGAGGATGATGTTGCATGCTTTGGCCCTTTATACACAGCTTATCGCTGTTGGTTCATCGATGTTGGGATTGAGAGATCGGCTCACGTACTCGACCGAGTTACGAGACTCTACGCAGCCGATATTCAACCTTACAAAGTTAGTGGCCTGCGGAAAGAGTACCCCAGGCCGCTGTTGCTGCGGAGAGCGAATGTCTATCACTTGCAACGTCTTCGGCACAATGCTGCCCCTAGACCAAGATCTGACCTTGACAGGACGCTACTGTTGGATTTGGCAGAATCATGTGTATCGCTGTACACGGAAATCCGCCGAAATGCACAGAGTGCCGGGGAATCCGCGGTGAAAGCCATAATAGGAGCACGTCCACTGATTATACCGCCGTTGCTGGAGGCACTCGAGAAGGCGGTCAATGCCAACGATTATCCGAGAATCAAAGGAGCCATGTACACCCTACTTTTCGGCAGTCTTTCCAAAACCATAAGCCGAGATTGGCGGTTTGCGCCGTTCTTGATCAAGTCCTTCATTGCGGCTAGCACCGCTGATAAACCCTCCATTCAAAAGCTGTGCGCTGGAGCTACCTTTCAAGTCATGGATTACGGTAGACCGCTGGAGCGCATGGTTATACTTGATAAGGAAATCATACAAGCCATAATTCCGGCCAGTTCTGTGGAGACCACAGTTGTGAAGAAAAGGGACTTCATCATGAAAAAGAGGAGACTCATAGAGGCCAAGAAAGCTGCACTAGCCGATGAGCTCGTCGAGTTGGCCAGGAAATCCCATTGGAAGAAAGCGAGTAGAACGGCGGCAATTGTCATCAATCTTGGACTTCGATTTGACTCCATATCCTCAGAGAACATGGTTGATCTCGTTACCAGGGGCACGATTGACTCACATCCTGGATTGCGCGGTCTATACTCGGGAGCCTTAGTCGCTTTGTTTTCCCTGATAGATATGCGTGCTATCTGCAAGCACAGTTACGAGAATTACCTACTTGACAAGCAAATAATACCTACGAAAATCAAGGTGGAGACTCGCAGGGACGACCCAAATTGGACTCGAGAGTATCTCTCAAATTTTGCGCAGCCAGACGCTGAATACTATGTCGATCATGACTATCCGGGCTGGCTACTGTGGGACAAGACTATGCCAGCATACAAATCTACCGTCACAAAAGCGCTGGACTTTGATGAAGTGGAGATCAAAGTTCGCTCTCAAATGGGTAAACTTCTAACACGGAAGTGGTTTGCTACGTTCTTCGGGTATCTCAAACAAGAACCTCGCGATGCCAGCGCAGATAGGTTCCGAATGGCTAGCGCGATGATGCTCATGTATGCCTTTGATCTGGTGATCAACAAGGTAGCTGTCGCGACTTTCGAGGATATCAAAGAGTTGGTGAAAACGGTCTACGAAGATGGCTCCGATAAACACCAGCATCGCGCGACCGCCGAGATTCTGGGCGCACTGCTCACTGCCGTTAATGATGATGACGTAGCGAAACGAAGCATGGTCTGGGAGTTCACGTTTCCCATCATCCGCAATGTGTTTTCAGATGGATTGACGCCGGAGAATTCAGGATACTGGACGACTTTCCTGCACCTTGTGCTCCAAGGCAAAGATCCGAGACGTGCATGGCCGATTGTAGATTGGCTTGCTAGCTTCAGACTCGACATGTCATCCAATGCAGCCTTCAAGGAGAGCTCGAAAATTCAGCTACTGCAACAGTGTATCGTGGATGCGGGCTGGCACTTCCAGCTAGAAAAGCCTATCATTCAAGACTTTTTGGCTCACCTCGATCATCCGTATAAGGGTGTCCGTGAGGCCATGGGACAGACTTTGGGCAGCATTTATCGGACTCGATATCATGAGTCCTACAAGGGTATCGACGACTTGATCGAGAGTCAAAAGGCGGCGTCTTCGGTGGGTACCAGACCTTATCAACCGACTGAGGAGTTTGTAGACACCATCCACGAAACCTTCTTGAGGCTCGAGAAGTGGAGGCTTGAACGGAAGCCTGGTCAGCAAACACCATCGTCGTACACCTCAGGTAGCAAGACTGTCCTTTTGTGGCTCGACTCAACGCTTTCTTCACATGAATGCACTCAGCTACTTCAATTCTTCCCAAACGTCTTCATGGATCAGCTGCTACATATGATGGATGTGAAGGAGGATCCCGAGCTTCAGTCGCTTGCTTACCACGTCTTCCGCCACCTACCAAACATTCCTCATCGGGCCGGTGAGGATACGGAGCTTATCAACGCCCTCATCCGCATCGGGAAGACGTCTCCGCTGTGGCACCAACGGTTACGTGTCTTGATCAACATGCAGGTCATCTACTTCCGCCGTCTGTTCCTCATCTCCGGTCACGAGCAGCAGGCTCTATTCGACTGCGTTGCCAGCATGCTCGAGGATGCCCAGCTGGAAGTTCGTCTCGGTGCCTCTACCACCCTGTCGGGCATGACACGCTGTTCGGCCGTATCTTTGCGCACCAACATCGTCGAGAAACTGAACAAGAAGTTTGTGAAGATGCTGCTCGGTTCGCCTCTTCCCAAAAAGTCCAAGACCGGGGCGTCTGGGACCAGTACGCCAACCCCGGAGCAGAACAAACTCATGCTCACTCGGCATGCTGCGGTCTTGGGACTTGGAGCGTTGGTACAAGCCTTCCCGTACATGTCACCTCCACCATCATGGTTGCCGAATATCTTGACCACCTTGGCGAACAAAGCCTCGGCCGATCCTGGGATGGTGGGGAAGAGCGTCAAGACCATATTGAGCGACTTCAAGAAGACGAGGCAGGACACTTGGCATGTAGACGTGAAGGTGAGTCACCAGAAATGGTCCACGACTGCACCGCAATGCTAACGAAGACTCAGGCATTCTCACCGGAGCAACTCGAGGACCTTGAAGGCGTTTTGTGGAAGAGCTACTTTGCATAAGCAGTGGAATTGTAAGGCTTTTAGGCTTCTTTCATTCCGGGTACTAGCATTCGAGCGGGCACTTGCTGTTCTTGAAGTTTGACTTTTAATTGCAGACGGTCGTGCCGAGCATGGTGCATGGTGTTGGCGGGCGGCATGTTGGATGTTTGAGCTCCAGCATCAGTAGGGGTCATCATAGCGTGCTTCTGTAATGCGTGTAACCTAGTTATCGAGCGTAGAGGATAGGTAGAAGGTCATTCGATAATGTGTTAGACAAAACCCTGCTGGCTAGTCTTCGAGGTTCATCCTTCGTCTGAGTACCAGCCTTGATAATGGGATGTGCCGCTAAGCTTCATTAGGCATTCTTGACTCCCGCGATAACTAATGCACGTCCTCCACCGTATTGGCATTCATAAATGTTGCAATAACATCGACAACTCGTCAAGATGCCTCCGACTCCTTGCGCAATCTGCCACTCAGCTCGCGCCCTCATCATCCGACCCAAGAACCATCAAAAGCTATGCAAGACCTGCTTCCTCTCCATCTTCGAAGCCGAGATCCACCACACCATCACCACCAACGCCCTCTTCCAGCGCGGCGAGCGCATCGCCATCGGCGCCTCCGGCGGCAAAGACTCCACCGTCCTCGCTTCGATCCTCAAAACCCTCAACGAGCGCCACGACTACGGCCTCGACCTCGTCCTCCTCTCCATCGACGAAGGCATCAAAGGCTACCGCGACGACAGCCTCGAAACCGTCAAGCGCAACGCTCTGCAATACGCCCTGCCCCTCACCGTCGTCGGCTACGACGAACTCTACGGCTGGACCATGGACCAGGTCGTCGCGCAGGTCGGCAACAAGGGCAACTGCACCTACTGCGGCGTCTTCCGGCGGCAGGCGCTCGACCGGGGCGCGGCGCGGCTCGGCATCCGCCACGTGGTGACGGGCCACAACGCCGACGACATGGCCGAGACGATCATGATGAATTTGCTGCGGGGGGATCTGCCGCGGTTGGCGAGAGCCACGAGCATCGTGACGGCGAGCGCGGCGAGTGAGATTAAGCGGAGCAAGCCGTTGAAGTATGCGTATGAGAAGGAGATTGTGCTGTATGCGCATCATAAGCGGTTGGATTATTTCAGTACCGAGTGCGTTTATAGCCCGGAGGCGTTTAGGGGGAGCGCGAGGACGTTGATTAAGAATCTGGAGAGGGTCAGGCCGAGTGCGATTTTGGATGTTGTGCGGAGTGGGGAGGATATGGCGAGGTTGGTGCCGGTTGAGGGCGGTGGACTGACGGGCTGTGCTGGGAGAGGGGCTACGGCTGGGGCTGGCGAGGATGGGGAGGAGGAGGAGGGGGGTGGTGGGTGTGGGAGTGCGAATGGACGGAGTAGTGGAGGGGAGATGGTGGAGATGGAACGGAGGCTCGTCGGTGATGAAGTGGCTGAGGGCCGCGAAGTGGAGGTTACGTCGCCGAAGCCGGGTGGTCAAACGCACGATAGAATAGAGGGGAACAGCAAGAGCGGCAAGGTATCGAACAAGAAACCTTCCGGAAGGGTGGGCCGGAAGCTACCGAAGCAGCAGATGGGACAGTGTACGAGGTGTGGCTATCTGTCGAGTCAGGAGATATGTAAGGCTTGTATGCTACTTGAGGGTCTGAATAAGAACCGGCCGAGGATGGAGATTGAGCTGGGATCTAAGGGTAAAGATATGACCACATTGAGGAGCAACGTTGAAGGACTAGCATTGAATGGAGGGTAGTAATAAACAACCACGCCCAGCTCCGAGTTTTGCCCCTGTTGTTTGTGAAGTACCAGACCCAAGGGATCCATATGCGATGGATGATCCGAGGTCCCTAGTAAATTGTTCCAAAGTTGTTCTTCAAAAGTTGTTCTTCAAAAGTTGTTCTTCAAAAGTTGTTCTTTCGTAATCGCCATGATTTGCTTTCTTTTGGCGCTCGGGGTGTCCTGCATGTAGGTCAGATGTTGGCCCGGGGCTAGGGTTTGCAATGTCGCGCTAGCATCTCGCTAAGCGAATTTGATCTCCACAACCTCAATACTGCATCGAAGGAGAAGATCCATTTAACCCCACGACAATATTCAACGACCCACGACATTCAGCAACCATGGTAAGCAGCCAGCACCCTAGTCGATGAGCACGCAAAGACGCATCCAGCCCGCGCCAGCTTTGGCGTGAAGGTGGCGATGGCATGTCGAAACGTGATTTTCCACCGATAAAAGTGAGGTCTTCGGATCAAGCTCGGTGACGACAATGGCTTGAGCCGCAAAGCTCGCTGAAAAGCAGCCTTGCGGTCTCTCTAGAGTTCAAAGAAGCGTAGTTGGTGAACACGATTCGCTGATGATCTTCTTTTCTCAATGACAGCCTCCCAAACAAGGAAAGAAAGCCGCGCCGGCGCCTTTCCCGCAGAGCAAGGCGGGAACCACGAAGAAAACCGCAAAGGTACATACCTCTACCCTTTTCTCGTGTTTTGACCGGTTGGCAGCGCTGATGAGCTATTGCACTGTGCAGAACCCTCTGATCGAGAAACGGCCGCGCAACTTCGGCATCGGGCAAGACATACAACCGCGCCGCAACCTCTCGCGTATGGTGCGATGGCCCGAATACATTCGCCTCCAACGCCAGAAGAAGATCCTCAACCTCCGCCTCAAAGTCCCGCCCGCCATCGCCCAGTTCCAGAACGTCCTCGACCGGAACACCGCGGCGCAGGCGTTCAAGCTGCTCAGCAAGTACCGACCGGAGACCAAGGCGGAGAAGAAGGAGAGGCTGCACAAGGAGGCTACTGCTGTGTCGGAGGGCAAGAGGAAGGAGGATGTCAGCAAGAAGCCGTATGCGGTCAAATACGGATTGAACCATGTGGTCGGGTTGATTGAGAACAAGAAGGCGGGCTTGGTGTTGATTCCCAATGATGTGGATCCCATCGAGCTGGTTATCTTCCTGCCGGCGTTGTGTCGGAAGATGGGTGTCCCTTATGCCATTATCAAGGGCAAGGCGAGACTCGGGACCGTCGTGCACAAGAAGGTATATTTCACCCCAAGTTATATGTGTCGATGGTCGTCACTGACACGCGTTTTTACAGACTGCCGCCGTGCTTGCTCTTACCGAAGTCCGCTCCGAAGACAAGTCGGAAATGTCGAAGCTGATCTCGACCATCAAAGAGGGTTACTCCGAGAAGTACGAGGAGAGTAAGAGGCATTGGGGCGGTGGCATCATGGGGGCCAAGGCGATTGCGCGGCAAGAGAAGAAGAGGAAGGCGTTGGAGAGTGCCATCAAGATCTAAGGAAACTTGATGCTTGCCGAACGTACTCTACATCTTTGTCTCTGATATGCAGGTTTAGCAATACCGAGATGCCAGTTCTGAAGATGCTACCCCTAATGCAAGTCCATCGCTATCCGAGCAGTACAGGACTGTGCACGTACGTTACATGCCCCAGAAGACTTTGGATAAAGCATTTACCCCGCGTGAAACCCATGCACGCCCACCATATCCTGCCGCGCAACGGACCTTGATTCGAACTGGAATTATGTTTTCACCATACAGTGCAATCGCGCAGTCTCCGGCAGACAGACAATGACCGACGCGTATCAATCAACGTGACATTCAAGTAGCTGTGCCCTTCAAGTCCTAGTCATCCTACCCAACATGGTCCGACAGATGTTGGTGTGAGCGAGTGGAAAACGGAGTCGGGCTGAGTGGCGTGCGTGTGTGAGAAGGGCCCAACGCCGACGGCTGGTGGACGGCGAAAAATGAACGGCGAACAGTGGACGGCGAACGACGGCCACAACGGGCACAACGGGCGAACAAGGGGCACATAGGTCATGTGTTCTTGGGAAGCTACCCTGCCTACATGCCCGCTCAAGGTCAGATACCATCCGTCCTTCGATTGCTACGGGTTGTTTCAAATGTGATCTGGATTCCAGCTCGACTCGACTCAACCCAACCCGTTCGACTGAGACTCGTACGTGTCAGGGCTCATATCAGAGCACTGTAATCGGAGCAAGTATACTCGTAAGTATGGCTTCCTTTTCCCGCATCCTCTTCCTACCTGGAGACGATTTAGATTCAATCTATTTAGGAGTGTGTCAAACCAGCGCTTTATCCATGCTCAAACTATCAGTAGCCTAGATGTCGACATACCCTATTACTAAACTCCCCCCCCCCTTCAGAACTAGCCAATATAAACCGGAAGCTTGCTATCCCAATACCTTGAAGGAAGCCTCAGCGGCTCAAGAACCGCACTCTCCTCTGTACTCAAAAAGTGACACCTCCACCAACAAAAAGCCCGGAGCATCATTGTAAACCAGGCCTCGTGCACCAGCCCATCCTCGCCTTCGAACCCCTTGCTCCGCATCTCCTGCGCGATGGCGGGGAGATAGTCCCAGTACACATGCATGCCTTCTGCCTTCCAATCCCACAGCCCGTAGTGGTTGCGCGCGGTGCCTTTCTGGATATGGCCCCACGCATCGCCCCAGTAGTTGACGGCGTGGACAATGTGGGAGACCATGAGGTCGTAGTAGCGCAATCGGTCCGTGCGTTGGAGGTCGATGAAGTACTCGGTCGTGGCATCCCAGCACGCGTGGGATTTCTCGAGCAGGTCCCTGTTTCGGCAGTTGGCTTGTTCGTTGGCGAGGGCTTCGTTTTCCCACTCTGGGTGCTGCTTCTTCAGGGATTCGTACTGCTGCAGCACCCACTTCATCTGATCTGAAACCGGATGCTTGGGGTCGGCAAGGTAGTCTTTGAGCCGGTTGTGGAAGACCACGAAGCCTTCCTGGTGACAGGTGAGCCCCACGGAGTACTCGGTCGGAACAGGGAGGCGGATGACGGAACACCCGTGGATATGCATCATCGGAGCCGCGAGAGATATGAGGTCCGAGAAGCCGTATGTGCAGTGGGGATCAATTCCCCGTATATCGCTTACTTTTTTGGACGCTCTGCGGGTAGGATCAAACCCATTCAATGTTGCATAGACCTCGTCTATGGTTCCTATTCTAAAAGACGGTAGCTGGAGCTCGCTGTAGCCTGGTAGGATACCAAACCCCATCATATCAGCCTCCTTGCACGGAATGTATAGCTCCGTCTTCGACAATTCCGGGATGGAGGATGGTTTCCCAGGCACTGGTGGTCCAACATACATGTACTGCAGGATGATACCAATGGACCTTGCAAACGTGGAAGAAAGGACATGTCCGTTGCCTTCGGCTCTCATGATACCATCCTCGGGCCCTGAGCTACCATCAGCAAACTGTGTATGCATTGCGTACGTGACAGGTGTCTTACGGAAATCGCCCCACGTCATCCCGAGACGGCGTGCTAGCACTGCAATGTCAGAGACATTGGTAACAGCATGCGGACGCACCATGTCTGGGGACATGAAATCCCAAGAGCGCTCCCGAAATCGCACGGCTGGACCAGCTCGCAGTAGGCTGGATGTATGCTCCATGTAGCAACCAAGCCTCTGTAGTTCCCATTCATGTACGTGGAGGCTTCGCAGTAACGGCAGCCAACAAACCAACTCATCCCTCATGCCGTCATTATATGATGGGATAATCATCATCTTCTTTGACGAGGCAGGGGAGCCTGTGACCCATTCGGAATTACCATCGATTGGGGGTTCTCCGACCCTAAGCTGTTGCGGACCAAGCCGGAACGACGCAATCATGATCTCGGGGATCGTGAAAAGCGTCTCGAAACGGAATTGGCTCCAGCGCCATCGTAAGCGTGTACGCTTCGCCCAAGGGCCCATGACAGATGGTTGACATCTTCGATAACCATCAGCGGTCGCGAAATACTGCCCCAGCAGTTGACCAGATGTAACAATAAGAGCGACGAGCGCAACAGCAAGAGCCACCACCGCAACGTTGGTGTCAATGGGAGGCTTGTCGGAGCTCATCGTAGGAGTCTGGACAACATCATGAGAGGGCAAAAGTTTACTCAAAATGTGAGCAAAGATAGCGGCCCAGATTGCACCTAACATTGCGAGCATAAGCCTAGGACTGAATCTCCGAGTCCTGACCCTGTCAGGTTGCTGTCGTGTAACTGTGGCGTCCGGGTTACGCATTGCGATTGGCGGTCGTCTCATGGCAGATTTCACATCCCAGCAAGTCCTGAAGATGCGAGGCCGAAGAGGGGTTCATGATATTGATAAGTATTGTTTGTTGGCCATTCACTGTCACCGCTGCTGCCTTGTACATACTGTCACTCCCTAAGTTTGGTGCTGTTCCAGGCAGTCATCTGCTCCCGTGGGTACCATTTGGGGATTGGGAATGTCGAAGAACAAAACACCCGAGATCGTGAAGCCATGCAGGCGAATCCACATCCAGATAGGAGGCTGGCCGCTCATCTAAGTCACTTTTCAGACTAAGATATGCATCTCGAACAGCCTGGCGACTGAGCAAATCGAACATCAGCCTCTCTGCAGCCAACAGACCGCCACATGGTTTCGCCAACTATCAAACGGGGCGTGAGGACCCCCTCGTGCTATTCGTACTAGTCTCTTTAAATTGCCAATGCAGAGTTGGTCAACTGTCAGTTAGGAAGTGCTTGTAATTATCCAAAGAATTTTTACAGTTAAACAGGAGTTCGCCCGTGTGACACCAAGGCCAGGAAGAAACCTCCAAGCATCTCGGTTGGATTGTTGTCCGCCTTGCTCGGTGCCTGACGGCGGGCATGGTGTCTTACATGGAGAATCATCAGTGAGATATTGAGACAATGACTAAGACCTTAATCTTAATGGTGGTGGTGAAGCTGATGTGGTTACATTTCTACCGGGTGCCGAAAGAACCAATGCCGTCAACGCCAAGGGTGGGTTTCCACTCCGCCAAATCAAAAGTAATACCAGTTAACCTTCTCCTGCTCGTGTTTGCTTTCATACTGTGCGATATGTGCTTGATGCGTACTGTTACTGTTTCACAGTCTCGATCTGCCATGACTCTGATAAGTTATATACTCAATTTCGCCCTTAGTCCGCACATCTAAAGCTCAATGTGTTCAGTTTACGAAGTTGGAGTAAAGGGGGGAGGAGCAAAGTTCAGAGGGAGGGAAGGAGGTGAGTTCAGACAAAATGCACATTTATCGGGAAAGAGAGAGGTCCGCAGGTAGAGTTCGTAGACTGGCATCACAATCAACAACTCAAAGGCCTTCACATGCATATCCACTCAGTGAAGCCCTAGCTAGATATCCATAGTATATGTCTCAACAAATCCAGGTCTGTGGCGGAACAGACAGCTCTGGGTCCTGCATGCAGAGAAGGAGAAATCTATTCCGTATTCGATATGCGGAGTGAAGAAAAGAAAATTCGTCAAGTCGTCGTAATTTCGTATGAGGCATGCTGCATTCGAAGCGGACATTGGTATCTGGTGTAGATTCGGACTTGGAGTTCTGTGGACGGACTCGGCGGAGACTGATTTGCCCAGTATAGCGCGAACAAGGTCGAGGGGCAGTTTGGCGTGATTTAGCGGGCATCACAAATCAAGCAAAAGTGACCGCGGCCTGCTGGAGATGTCGTTGAGCATGTTGGAGAGAAGACGATTGTGGTTGATAAATGCAGCATAAAGTCTTGAGGAGTCTGAGTGACTTGTCCACTGGATGAAGTGGGAGGCGTGATCATTGCTTTGTCGTTGTGGAGTTATTCTTGACCTGTGAAGGCCGTGGAGTTAGTTTGATACGGTGTGGAGACGGGGACGGTGGGTTGAACGTACTATGTCGTAGCTACGAGTGTTCACAATCGTGAAACACTCGGCAATCTTGGAGCGCCTGGTTTAAAAGCCTAAGACGACGGCATCAAAGACACCTCCCTGAGCTTGTCTTGCAGGAACAGTTGGACTCCCTTCAGCCTCGTCTCGCTGCTGCCGTTCCGCAACGCTCTAAGCGCCTCGGTCACGCGACGCGACAGGATCTCATCCCAGACCTTCATCCAAAGGCCGTAATATGAATCTCCGTGCTTGATCGCAGATCCACGTTTCCGGAATTGCAATCCGTAAGCCCCACCAACGAGGGACTTGACGAAATTCACATCAACCACGACGCTATAGTTCCACAAACACCTGAAGCCACCGTTGGTCTCTTTATATTGTGCTTGCGGTAGGCTCAAAAGCGCCGTGCGTAAGGCCTCGACGAGCTGATGTGGTGGGCCGTCACGATCTGTATCTGTAAAGTCTAGGGCACTACTGGCCAGAACGATCTGAGCAGCTTCGGGGGCGCCTTGCGGACATGGTGCGTTCCATTCTTTAGCCGCCTGCAAGACGTTGTGGGCGGAGAAGTCGGGATCTTCTGAATCTAACCATCCCGGCGACCAATCATGTGACTCTGGACCGCCGGTGCGGCTGATAGAGGCAATCGCTGCGATTAGATCGTCGTCAGACTTAGGTTTTGTTTGCTCCAACCGGGGAGCAAGTTTCTCAACGTCCTGGATGCTCTGTATTGGATAACGCTGCAGATATGGTAATGATGCTCTTGGTGGTTTAAGCTGTCCGGACCGACCAGGAATGTTGCGGGAGCCATGGTCGACATGCAAACCCAGTGTTTTCAAAAAGCCGAGTGGATCTCTCTGCATTTTCAGAGTGTAAGTGTTGGCGTGCCCTAGCTGGTGTCCAAGATTAAGGCAATCCTGCATGAGAGACGCTCCCAGAGGAGTCTCCAAGGTACCAAGCACTTGATGGCCCGATATTGCGTTGGCCCAACAGTCACGGGCTTTGCCGAATGCTCTGAGCTTGAAATAATTGTTGCCCAGCATCCTCGCAGAGGCTATTGTTCCTGCATCGTTGGACCCATATATCTTAAGCAAAATGGCGTGGGCAGTGGAGAGCATGGCAACTGCTTCGCTCAACTTCCCCTGACGGCTGTAGCAAACGCCAAGCTGGTGAGCTGTACCGGCTGTGAAACCGGAAATTGCGCCGTTGACATGGATGGAACGACTATAAGCTTCTTGGTAGAATGACTCTGCCTCAATGGTCTTCCAATTATTTGTGAGACATCGTGCTAATGCGATTATGATCCTCAATGTCAGGTCTGCGTCAGATCCGAGCTGATGCTGAGCGGCATCGAGGCTCTCGAGGTACAACGACTCGGCCTCGTCGATTTCGCCTGCTAACTCGTAAACTCCCGCAAGAACGCAAGCTGCATGAACGGTTTCTTCGGCGTGACTGCCCATCAAATCTTCCCATCCCTCACAAACCCTCTTGAGCACTTCTATGGCCGAGAGATAGTCCCGCTTGTCTCGGTAGCATATGCCAAGGTTCCACATAGCGGTTAGCCAGGGAATTCTTCCAGCTTCGGACATCACGGTATGTCTTGTGGCTGTCAGGACCTCCTCCAATAGAAGAGTCGCTTTGTTCAAGCATGTTTTGCCGCCGTCGCTTCTGGGGTCTCTCTCGAAGCTCTCTTGGCGGTAGGACGCGGCGAGAGTGATCACGGCCACAAGCCTCGCCTGAATCGTAAGCGGAGCCGCGGCCAAGCGCTTCGCGTCATTCTCGAGCTCAGACGCATAGTAAGAAGGCACAGGTTCTCCATCCAGAAAAGGATTAGACAGTCTTTGCTCAGCATGACCGTCTAGTCCTCGGTGTCGCCGGTTTCTGTCGGATGACGGCGTTGTTACCTGGAGTCTGCCCTCGTCGACAGCCTTTTGAATCCACGCTATGATGAATAACCTATGATCGGCCGCCATGCTCGTCGGGATACCGAGCTCTTCGAGGTCGTGAAGCACCTCTCTCCATGCGCTTTCACTAACATCGTCTGTCGTGCATATTAACTCAGCAGACTCTCTTGATCCATCGCGACGTCCTGCTTGGATCTCAACGATAAGCTGCTCGAGCGCTTTCTCGATACGGAATTGCGACGAGCTAGAAGGTGAAGGTTTCAGCAGATGCAACCACCTTCAGACCCCGCAGTAGTACCTTCTGATATCGCTGTAGAAAGCTGTTAGAAGTGTAATGCTCGACAGTAGCCGAGCTCTCATGTCTCTGGCAGCTTTGTCGGACATGGAATCGTTCCGACCCCTTCGGTCATGAGTTCCCAGACTCTTATAGTTTACCAACATGGTCTCAATCTGTGCCATCGAACCGTAGCATGACTTTCCTATCTCGAGCAGTTCGGCTTCTTTTTCGGGTGCAAGGATTCGCTGCTTGGTCAAAACTTGCAAGTCATTGATGCTGTTGCCAAGCCGCAGGACATCGCCAGCCAGAGAGGAAAAGGGCCCCGAAGAAGAGCCTTGGCATCGCTCATACACAGACCGAGCAGACTGGCCGACATGGATGAAATCGTCGATGCTGAAGCCTGACAATGACGGCTTGCCCATTGTCATGCTTGGAATGTTCGAGAAGATTTGAAGAAGAACGGAGATGACTGCGCTGCATCCTTTTCTCGCCTCGACACTCTTGACGTTATCAGCAAGCCTGGTTTCATCGTCCCTCACAGACGAGCAACCCAACCCAATCACGGGCCGGCGCGAATACCATAGCGGATGAGGGCTTTAGCCGCATACACAGTACGCTAGGTATCGCCATCGCTATCCCGCCTTACACTACACCTAGACGCCCAATTAGTTCAGCCGGCCTTCCCGAAGGAACGAGGGACTTCTGAGATACTACTGACCATGCCTTGTACCTGACCCTGTCAAAAGAACAAAGCTAGAAGGATCTCTTGCCTGTGGCTGAAAGGAACGATCCATGTTTGTTGCCTTGTCACCCCGGCCATTCAATCATTCCGCACTCTCTGAGGAGTCATTGGAGTGGGGGAGCGCTTCCACAAATATTCTACATTTTGTAGGCACCAGGATCGTTACCTGTTTATTCCGTACGCCGGACAACAGCTGCTACGGAGTTGTTTCCATGGACAGTACAAGGCTCTTGAACTTCTCCGCACGACGGCGCTTTGCTGCTTTAATGATGACCAAGGTAATAAGTCAAGCATGCAGGTGGTCTTGCATCCTGATTCTGTGCTAACTACCAAGTACTCCGTAAACCAAAATTCTTCAACAGGACGTCTCCCACTGGACCTCTACTCAACCCGGGCCGGAACTTGCCACGAAGCATGAACAATAATGACCCACGGACCAGCGTCAAGTTGGCGGAGTGTGTAGAATATCCGTTGTATGATGGCTACACAATGATTGTTGATTTCCAGAATTGGGACCCCGAGAAGGACGGTCAGGCAAGCTTGTTTGAAGAGATTCTTAGGGTGAAGTTCGGCAAGGACAACATCCGCAGTTTCTGTTGGAAAAAGTTTCCATCCAAAAAGACTCGGTTCACGTTCGATGTGCCGTATCCGGTCGGGGACCGGTTGAAGAAAGAGAAGTATACGCTTGTGTCGGATGCGATCTTTGAGTACAGTGGCAGCGCGAAGATTCGGACGACGTGTTGGCCTGCTTGAGTCACGGCGGTGGGACTGCGGGTAAGGTGAGGTATTAATAGAGTTGGTAAGGTCGCTAAGATAACCAAACGCTTTACTGAGAACGCTAGAGGACCTAGTAGTTGTCAAACATAGGAGGAGTGGCTAGTGGAATGAACATGTAATCATAAGTGTCTAGCTACTCTATGGAAATGTGACCCTATAAGAAGGCCTCCAATCAGCAAAAGAAAAAAACTTTTATCTGTAGCAAACTGTTTGCCCTAGCAAACTCTGCATGTTTCTGAAACCTTCATAGGACTCTGAAACCACTAAGATAACAAAACAAGACTGAAAGTTTGACACATTTTCTCAGCTCATTTCAGCAATGATGAGATAGAAAATGAAGACACACTTTCTTTACTCATAGAGTTGAAAAAGATGTATTGTGTCTCTGATTCAATTTAAATGAATGTCTCTTAAGTTTTGAACTTAAGTGTCATATCATTAGATTACAAGGCCTTTCACTGACTGATGAGACTCATAAGATTTGTAAAATGAATGAATTTCAGTGTTAAAAGTAGCTTTGTAAGTCTGTTAATGATCATGTCACTTATGAAGATGTAATCAAGATAAATAAGTCTGTGAGATTCAACTTCTCTTATGAAGTGATGACATATATCAATGTGTTTTGTTCTGACATGAAATTCAGAATTCTTAATTAAAGCAATAGTTTTCTAATTATTCATTTAAATCATGACTGTCTCAAATCTCTTTAGCTCTAGCTCTTTAAATAATTTCTTTATTCAGACTGCTTTCTTTGTAGTCTCTGTTAAGATCATGTATTTTACTTTATAAAAGAATAAGATAACAGTTTTTTAACATTTTGAACTTCAGAATACTGATTTATTAATTATCTTAAATATGTATTCTAATGTAAATCTTCTCAATTCAAGATCTTTTCCTCAGTTCAAGTTCAAATATTCTAGTAATTTGAGTTGTTCACTCAATTTATACTTAAGAACAATGTCTAAAATCTTTTACACATATTAAAATACTTACTTTAAAGACTTTTAATGTGTATTATTAAAGTTATGTGCAAACTGATTAAGAGTTAACACTGTATATGTAATGTTGAGTTGAGTTTATGTCATAATGTACATAAAAGATTTTATGATCTTTTAATATTAAGTTATTAGCTCTGATTCAGCTGTTCTGATAGTCTTTGTAAGATAAACTCTGAGTTTCATTAAAGTTGTGACTGCCTTAACATTCTGTAGACTAAAGTCTTTGAGCATCTCTGTAAAATAGATTTTCTATGACAAAATAAGAATTTGTAGAGTTCTGTTTTGTGTAATTAGCATTTTTAAGTAATGCTTACACACTCTGCAGTCAGTCATTTCAAAATGATTACTCAATTTAATCTTAAGATCTAGAATTTTGTTCTTATCTGATCTGCATATAAGAATATTGTCAACATATACAGCAACAAATAAAATACTGTTTCTAAATACATTATTGTCTATGTGAATTCATGTGTATCTAAGGCTGTCAAGAAATTGATGCATCATCTTATATTAAAGATAAGAAGACTATTTTAACTCATATAAAGCTTTCTTTAATTTATACATCTTTTCTTTCTTCTTCTCATATTTATTGAATTAAATCACATAGACTTTTTCTTTTAAATTGCTGTGTAAGAAAGCTGTTTTGATGTTTATTTGTTTTAATTTGTAGTTGTAAAATGCAGCTATGACAAAGATGACTTTATAAGTCATGAATTTGACAATCATTGTAAAGATCTCTTTGTAATCAATTTCAAATTGTTGTTTGAATTCTTTGACTACTCATTGAGCCTTATGTCATAGAATTGAGCTGTTAGATTCTCTTTTGTAATGATAGACTCATTTGTTCTTTAAAGCTCATCAATTAGATAACAATGTCTTTAAAGTTCATGTAAAGTTAATCATTAATGAGTTATACTCACTATTCATTGCTTTCTTTCAGTCTTTCAACTCATGACTTGTAATTATCTGTTTAAATGTCTAAGATTTACTCTCAGAGTCTTCTTTCTTTTTTATGACATCAATGATTACATTAAATACAACTAAGTAGATCATGATTGCTTTAAGCTTTAGCTTTATAGAGAATTGTCTTTCTCTTTTAAAGTATTAAGACTTAGCTGATACTGATCTGTCAATTATAAAAAGAATATTTGTAACATCTTTTTTCTTTTTCTTTATTTCTTCTAACTGATTTAACAATATCAATATGAAAGAATATGATGACACATACTTCAAAGATGATGACAATGATAAGAATTAAGATAAAGATAAGAAAAATAGCTGCACATCTTCTTATTCTAAATTAACAGTGTGAGATCAGATGACTTTAAAAATTGAGACTGCAACTTCAATGTTATAGATTGATGAATCTTCATCAAACTGCACATTTCTTGTTCTGATCATTTAATCTATCTTTTTCTTTTCAGAAAATCATACTCTATATTGATTTCTTTCTTTATATTTAACAAAAATCTTCTTATTGCTTCAGGATTCAAATTTAGTCTCTGTTGTTTAGATCTTCTTTGAAATATACATATATGCTGTGCATTTAAAACATCAAAGATGTCTAAGATCAATGAGATTTGCTGATTTATTCTTATTAAAAGATTTAAACAGTAACTGAATTGAGATCTTGTTGTTTTTAAAAGCTGACATTGAGAGTTAATTAAGAAAATAGCATGCTGTTTTGACAGTCTCTGATCATAGAGTTTTAAAGACTTCACTATTTAAAATCATAATTTTAACTTTTGCTGTCAAAAGTTCATTACTTCTTTCTGTCACTTCATTCTGCTTCAGTTCATAAGAAACTGTTGTTTCATAGATAATTCTAAGACTTCATAATTATTCAATGATGAGCTTATTCTCAAATTTCTTTTCATTGTCAAGTTGTACTCATGCAATTCATAAATTCATCTGAATAAAAAACATATTAAGAAATCATTTAATTTTGTCTTTTGCCTGATCTTTCATTTTCATATTATAAACATATCATCAGCAAGTAAGATCATTCATGAAGACTATATATTACAAGAACTCATCATATGCTTTCAGCATGATAAAATCAACAATGTCAATGTAAATCAGTTTAGTCATCTTTGTGACTCAGTTTTGTAATTTTCTTGAGATCTTCTTCTTTTAATTTGTTCTCATGCAGACATCACACAAGTGTAACAGTGTTTTCATAAGTTCTTATAAGTTAAGCTTCACTATTTTGAGATTTTTTGACACATTATCAAGACTTAAATTCTCTATATAATTAAGATGTTAGTGTCAAGTAATTCTTGAGATCTTGTTATCTTTAATAACTGACATGATCTTATTCTTGTTCACAGATTTTCTTGTTGTTAAAGTTTAAAGATAATATAGCTTGTCTTTATGTACTGTGTAATTAAGTATATTCTTTACTTTATTCTTTAGACATAGTAATTTGTTCTTGATTTTGATCAATATTTCTTTTGTTTTGATCATTTCAATTGAGAAGAGATTGAGCCTTATATTAGGCATAAGATAAATGTTTATAAGAGTGATATTTTAAGATTTTTCATTACTGTTCTTTAGCTGTAAGTTAATCATTTCTATCTCTTAAGCATACATCACGTCAGACACTTCTCTTATAGAGAGTTTGTTGTTAAATGTTTTGATCAAGCTAAATGCAGAGAGATCACAGCACATATATTGTGTTGTGTCAGAGTCAGCTATTCATGATATCTTATTAATCACAAAACTATAGTTCTTTACTGCAGTCAAGATCACTGAGTTCTTATTATACTGCTTATCTTCAAAACTTAAGAATTTCTTCTTCTCTTTCTCTTTCTCTTTCTTCTTTTTAGTCTCTTGCTTCTTCTTTAGCTCTTTAAACATCTTTTCTGAATGTAATTTTCAGTAATTGTTCTTAGAGTGAACTGCTTTCTTATAATGAGTGTACATTTTATTTTTATTTTTGCTCTTATCAACATTTCTCTTCTTATTCTTCTTCTTCTTATCTTTATGATTTTTCTTTTTACTCATTAAAGCAAGCTTCTCATTTCTTTCTTTGAGACACTCTTCATCAATTAGTTTGACAATCAAGTTATTGAGAAATAAGATCACATTATAGATCTTAAAGTGTTTTATTATTACTCATTGAGGATAGAAGAATTCTAGATTCAATAGAAAAATAATGATCTTCAGAATTTCATTAATAATGAGGTTGAAGATCACAATTTCTCATAAGAGTGTCTTATACTTCAGAGCATAAGCATCAACAGAGAAGTATTGATTGAGTTGACAGATATATAGATTGTTAAATAGAATATATTTGAGATTAAATCTATAAAATAGATAAAGATATACAAGATAATCTTACATCTTTTTTGCTGTTTTCATGTTGTCTATAATGACAGTGATCTTCAAGCTAACAATAAAAACAATAATAATTGTAATCTTGTTGTTCTGTGTGATTCAGTTAGCTCAAGTAATGTTGATTAAGATCATCAATGTAGTTATTATTATTTTAGATATAGATTCTTCAGTCATTACTGACTAACTTGAAACATCTAGCTTTGATGAAGTTTCAACATCACTCTTTACTATTAAATCTCATAATTCAGCACTCATCAAACTGTATTTAATCAATATTCTTCATAATAAGTAGTCTGTTGATCTCTTAAGTTTCATAACTTTTAAAAATGTGAGATCATATGACATTGTAGTCATTTTGTATGATGAGAACACCTAAATTAATGATGAAGTTGTTTTCAATGTAAAGATTCAACTTTGAAATAATCATGAGAGTTGTTCTTGACTGTTTTATCTGTGAATTTATAATGATTTGATGTAAATAACTTCTCATTATACATCAAATTCACTTTATCCCTTAAGACTCTTTCTAGTGTTCATGAAATAATGACAACAACAAGGTGTTTTTCTTTTACTGTTTTGAATAGAAACAAATGACTTAATGAATGAATTTTAAAGAATATTAATACATATCTAAGCTCATAATCTGTCAAACATAGAAGAAGTGACTAGTGAAATGAACATGTAATCATAAGTGTCTAGCTACTCTATGAAAATATGACCCTATAAGAAGGCCTTTAATTAATGAAAGAAAAAAACTTTTATTTATAGCAAACTGTTTATTTTAACAAACTCTGCATGTTCTCAAAACCTCTGTAGAGCTCTAAAACCACTAAGGTAATGAAATGAGACTGAAAGTTTGATAGTAGTTGTCAAACATAGAAGAAGTGACTAGTGAAACAAATATGTAATTATAAGTGTCTAGCTACTCTATGAAAATGTAACCCTATAAGAAGGTCTTTAATCAGCAAAAGAAAAAACTTTTATTTATAATAAACTATTTGTTTTAACAAACTTCACATGTTTCTGAAATCTCTGTAGAACTTTAAATCACTAAGATAATGAAATGAAACATGATGTTTTAATATATTTTCTCAGATTGTTTCAGCAACAGTGAGATAAGATAAAAAACAAAATCTTATAGTATCTCATCAACTTTAAAAGTTAATAAGACAATATTGAAATGTCTTTAACTCAATTTAAATAAGTATCTTTAAAATGTTGAAATCTTAATTGTTCTATCATTAAATCACAGAATCTTTGTCAATAATTAATTAAATTGATAAAATTAATAAAATAAGTAAATTTCAGTGTTAAAAGTGACTTTATAAGTCTGTTAATGATTATATTGCTTATAAAAATGTAATTAAAATGAATAAGTCTGTAAGATTCAACTTCTTTTATGAAGTAATGATGTATATCAATGTATTTTGTTTTAATGTAAAATTCAGAATTCTTAATCAAAGCAATAGCTTTCTGATTATTTATTTAAATCATAACTGTCTTAAATCTCTTTAGCTTTAACTCTTTAAGTAATTTCTTCATTTAAACTGTTTTCTTTATAGTCTCTGTTAAGATCATGTATTCTGCTTTATAAAAGAATAAGACAACATTTTTCTGACATTTTAAATTTTAAAATACTGATTCATTAATTATTTTAAATACATATCTTGATGTGAATCTTCTTAATTTAAAATCTTTTCCTCAGTTCAAGTTTAAATACTTTAATAATTTAAGTTGTTTACTTAATTTATATTTAAAAATGACATCTAGAATTCTCTACATATATTAAAATATCTGTTTCAGAGTTTTTCAATGTGTGTTATTAAAGTTATGTGCAAATTAATTAAGAGTTAACACTGTATATATAATGTTGAGTTACATTTATGTCATAATGTACATAAAAGATTCTATAATCTTTTAATATTAAGTTATTAACTCTAATTCAGCTGTTTCAATAATCTTTATAAAATAGATTTTAAATTTCATTAAAATTATATCTATCTTAACATTCTGTAGATTAAAGTCTTTGAGCATCTCTGTAAAATAGATTTTCTGTAACAGAATAAGAATTTGTAGAATTTTGTTTTGTATAATTAACATTTTTAAGTAATGCTTACAGACTCTGCAGTCAGTCATTTTAAAATGATTGCTCAATTTAATCTTAAGATTTAGAATTTTGTTTTTATTGAATTCACATAAAAGAATATTATCAATATAAACAGCAACAATTAAGATTCTCTTTTTAAACACATTATTGTCTGTGTAAATTCATGTATATTTGAGGCTGACAAAAAAGCAATGTATTATCTTATATCATAGATAAGATAACTATTTTAATTCATATAGAGCTTTCTTCAATTTATACATTTTATCTCTCTCTTTTTCATATTTAATGAGTTAAATCATGTAGACTTCTTCTTTCAAATCACTGTGTAAAAAAGCTGTTTTGATGTTTATTTATTTTAATTCATAGTTATAAAACACAGCTATGACAAAGATGACTTTATAAGTCATTAATTTGATAACTATTGTAAAGATCTCTTTGTAATCAATTCTAAATTGTTGTTTGAATTCTTTGACTACTCATTAAGTCTTATGTCATAAAATTAAGTCATCAGATTCTCTTTTGTAATAATAAATTCATTTGTTTCTTAAAGCTCATCAATTAAATAACAACATTTTTAAAGTTCATATAAAATTAATCATTAACAAGTTATACTTACTATTCATTGCTTTCTTTCAGTCTTTTAACTTGTAACTTGCAATTATCTGTTTAAATGTTTAAGATTTATCTCTGAAGTCTTTTTTCTTTTTTATAACATTGATAATTACATTAAACACAGTCAGATAGATCATAATTGCTTTAAATCTTAGTTTTATAAAAGATTGTCTCTCTTTCTCAGAGCATTAAAGCTCAGCTAATATTAATTTGTTAATTATAAAAAAAATATTCATAATATCTTCTTTTTCTTTCTTCATTTCTTTCAACTGATTTAACAATATCAGTATGAAAAAGTATGATGATATGTACTCTAAAGACAGTGACAATGATGAGAGTTAAAAAGAAAATAAAAAAGATAACTATATATCTTTTTATTCTGCATTAACAGTGTAAAATTAAGTGACTTTAAAAATTGAGACTGCAACTTTAACATCATAAATTAATGAATCTTCATCAAACTGTACATTTCTTGTTTTAATCATTCAGTCTATCTTTTTCTTTTCAGAAAGTTATACTTTATATTGATTTTTTTCTTCATATTTAACAAGAATCTTCTTATTGCTTTAGAATTTAAATTTAATTTCTGTTGTTTAGATCTTCTTTGAAATATGCACATATATTGTGCATTTAAAACATCAAAGATGTCTAAAATTAATGAAGTTTACTGATCTATTCTTATTAAAGAATTCAAACAGTAGCTGAATTAGAATCTTATTGTTCTTAAAAGTTGATATTAAAAGTTAATTAAGAAGATAGCATGCTGTTTTAACAGTTTTTAATCATAAAATTTTAAAGACTTCACTATTCAGAATTATAATTTTAACTTTTACTGTCAAAAATTCACTATTTCTTTCTGTCATCTTGTTCTGCTTCAGTTCATAAGAAACTGTTGTTTTATAGATAATTCTAAGACTTCATAATCATTTAATGATGAGCTTACTTTCAAATCTCTTTTCATTATTAAGTTATACTTATATAATTCATAGATTCATCTAAATAAAAAGCATATTAAGAAACTGTTCAATTTTGTCTTTTATTTAATCTTTCATTTTCATATTACAAATGTATTGTCAGCAAGTAAGATCATTCATGAAGACTATATATTATAAGAATTCATTATATACTTTTGATGTGATAAAATCAACAACATCAATGTAAATTAATTCAGTCATCTTTATAACTTAATTTTGTAATTTTCTTGAGATCTTTTTCTTTTGATTTGTCCTCATACAGACATCACACAAATATAATAATGTTTTTATAAGTTCTTATAAGTTAAGTCTCACTATTTCAGAGTTCTTTGACACATTATTAAGACTTAAATTCTCTATATAGTTAAGATATTAATGTTAAGTAATTCTTGAGATCTTGTTATCTTTAATGATTGATATAGTCTTATTCTTGTTCACAGATTTTTTCATCATTAAAATTTAAAGATAATATAACTTATCTTTACATACTATATAATTAAGTGGGCCTGCAAAGACTCTTCCTCCCCGTGGTGCAGGCTGGGAACCTGGAAGGCTTGCCTTTCAGAGCTAATAGAGTCACTGGTCGAGCTGTGGTTGTTGCAGTGCAAGGTGCCACGGTGGCGTCGCG
>JAABUY010000992.1_pt1 | contig 41833 bp, 33 predicted proteins | sample 5560271 | NCBI WGS metagenome assembly JAABUY01 (sample SAMN10711886, study PRJNA513374) | rock metagenome | isolation source: Antarctica rocks | place: Antarctica: Victoria Land, University Valley
TCGCGTTCAACATCGGCAAAGCCAACCGATCCGACACGTTCAGCCAGGACCGCTACCGCGCAGCACTCGCTGGCATCGAAAACCTATTGCAGTTCAAGGGCGTCAGATAGCGTTGAACAGCCCTGGAAGCCCCCCCTGGACCGGCTTTACTTGAGGAATGGACTCCAAAGGCGAGCCTTTGGCGGAGTTTGAGGCAGAGCCTCAACCTTGCCTGCCTGACCGGTCACTCCCGGCCCGCAAGCGGGCCCGCGTCAGAAGAACAGGATCGTGCCGGCGGTGAACACGTTCTGGTCGATGCCGGCGCCGGCGTTGTTGTGCGCCTGCACGTGGGCGTACTCGCCCACCAGCGTCATCCAGTCGGTCAGGCTGTAGTAGCCCGCGCCGATGGTAGCCGCGTTGCGCCGCACCAGCAGCGGATCGACCTCGCCCGTCGCCTGGAACAGGCTGCTCTCGCCGTAGCTGGCGACCAGCTTGAGCTTCGGCGCGGGCTTGAAGCTGCCCTGCGCGTAGAACCCCTCGGAGTCGCGCAGCGCGCCGCCGGCGCTCACCCCGTCGAACATCAGCCCGGTCGTGCCCACGCCGCGCGCGCGGTAGTATATAGACGACGCCGCCGAACGGCCCGGAGTCGATCTTGGCGCCGATCTCGCCCGCGCCCGTCGTCTTGTCGCCGATCGCGTGCGCGCTCGTCTGGTTGAGGCTGACCGCCGTGGCCGCCGCGAAGCCCTGCTGCGGCTGGATCAGCCCGCCGAGCCACACGCGCACCGCCGTGGCACCCGCCTTGTAGTCGTAGGTGAGCTTGCCCTGGAACATCGGCGTGTCGTGCGCCGCCGAGGTGGCCGACAGCCCGCCGCCGGCGAAATTGACCTCGTCGAGCGGCTGGAACGCGCCCACCGTGGCCTGGAACCCGGCCATGATCGGCGAGGAGTAGGTGATCTGCGGCATGAAGTCGGCGTAGATGTAGCCGATGCCGATGCGCCCCAGCGAGGTGTTGGCGGGCGCGGAGTTGCCGCCCGTGGCGCCCACGCTGAGCAGGGTGGCGTCGGACAGGATGGCGTCCGAGCCGAAGATGCCGATATCGCGGCCGACCTTGACCGTGCCGAACTCCTTGGTGCCGGCGGTGACGAACACCTGGCGGAAGTCGACGCCCGCGGTGCCCAGGCCCACCGGGCTGCCGCCGCCGTTGGCGTTGAACGGGGTGCCCTGGTTGGAGCTGTTGATGCCCGGGTAGACGCCGAACTCGGCCGCCAGATCGATGCCGTTCTGCGTGGTGCTCGCCTTGAAGATCAGGCCCGCCGGCAGCAGGCCGTTGCGGATCGAGGACGAGTCGAAGCCGGAGTTGTCGGCCAGCCCGCCGGCCACGGTGTTGGCGGAGTGCGCGGCGCTGCTGAAGGTGTAGAAGCCGTTGACGAAGCCGGAGAAGTTCAGGTCGATGTTGCCGACCCGGATGTCGACGCCCTTGCCGGGCACGTAGGGCGAGGTGCGCACCAGGCTGGGGCTGGCCAGCTCCACCTTGGCGGACTGCGCCGCCTCCTGCGCCGCGGCGGCCGAGGCGGACGCGGCGGCGGCGGCGGCCTGCGCCTGGGCGACCGCGTCGTCGGTGGCCATCGAGCCGGTGCCGCCGCCGGTGCCGCGTCCGCGGCGCGCCTCGGTGCTGCGGCCGCCGCGACGGGCCTCCGTGCCGCGCGCGCTGTTGCCCCCGCTGTTGGCAACGTGCTTGCTCAGCAGGCCGGCGTACTCGCCCTGCGTCAGGCTGCCCTTGGCGCGCAGCAGCGAGAGCAGATCGGTGTAGTCGTCAGCATGGGCCGGTGCCGCGCCGAGCAGAAGCCCGCTACCCACCGACAGGACGCCGGCCAGGCGCACCCGCCTCGACATTCTGCGTGCCATTGACATGATCCTTCCCCATTTTCGCTCCGAACAGGGTTCACCGACGCAGACTCCACTGCGTTGCAGCAGGATTCGGCGAGGGCGTCCCGGATCGTTTCTTGGCCAGCCACCGTCGCGGGAACTCGCGCGAGGGTCAAGCAACCCCGGGCGCCGTGTGTCCCGTCCGCCCTTCGGTGTGCTTTTCGGGCCGCACAGGGGCGAAGCGGGCAAGATTGAGGCCCCGCCTTCAAGCATGGGCCTCAAACTCCGCCAAAGGCCCGCCTTTGGAATCCACCACTCAAGGCCAGGGCGGCTCGCCCCGCCTTGGAGCGGGGGGGCGGGTCCGGGCGGAGCTGGCCAAAGGTTCCGGCGGCCCTCCTGGGCCGTTGGAAGGGGCAGCGGAGGGGGAGCCCAGCCTTGCCTGCTGCCTGACAGCCGTGGGCCGGTACGGCATTGACCACGGACATCCGTTCCCGTGATTTGACACCTCGCCCGCCGGGTTCGATCCTGCGCGCGTCCGAGGGGAGCCCCGGCGCCGGCGGCCCGCAGCGTGGCAGGTCCGGGCGGCGCGGGCTGAGAAACCAGATCGTGGTGACCCTTGACCTGATCCGGGTCGTGCCGGCGGAGGGACTGGACCGATGCAGATCACCATCACCCTGAACGGGGAGCCGCGCGCCATGGCGGCCCCGCTCACCGTGGCCGGCCTGGTGCGCGCGCTCGCGCTGGATGGGCGCAAGATCGCGGTCGAGCGCAACCAGGAGATCGTGCCGCGCGGGCGCTACGACGCGACCGCGCTGGACCAGGGCGACCGGCTCGAGATCGTGCACTTCATCGGCGGAGGCTAAGGGCATGGACGGCATACAGCAGGCAGGCGTGCCGCAGGCGGATCTCGTGGCAGCGGATCTCGTGGCAGCGGGCCTCGCGGAGGCAGTTGACGACGGCTGGACCGTCGCCGGCCGGCACTTCCGCTCGCGCCTGGTGGTCGGCACCGGCAAGTACAAGTCCCTGGAGGAGACCGCCGCCGCGATCGAGGCGTCCGGCGCGGAGATGGTCACGGTCGCGGTGCGCCGGGTGAACCTGTCCGACCCGGGCGCGCCGATGCTGCAGGACCACGTCGACCCGAAGCGCTACACCTATCTGCCCAACACCGCCGGCTGCTTCACCGCGAGCGACGCGGTGCGCACCCTGCGCCTCGCGCGAGAGGCCGGCGGCTGGAACCTCGTCAAGCTGGAGGTGCTCGGGCCGCCGCCGCACCTCTACCCCGACATGGCCGCGACCTTCGAGGCCGCCGACGCCCTGATCCGCGACGGCTTCGAGGTCATGGTGTACTGCGCCGACGACCCGGTGGCGGCGAAACGGCTGGAGGAGATGGGCTGCGTCGCGATCATGCCGCTGGGCGCGCCAATCGGCTCCGGGCTGGGCCTGCAGAACCCGGCGATGCTGTCGCTGCTGATCGAGCAGGCGCGGGTGCCTGTGCTGGTGGACGCGGGCGTCGGCACGGCGTCGGACGCGGCGCTGGCGATGGAGCTGGGCTGCGACGCGGTGCTGCTGAACTCGGCGATCGCGCACGCGCGCGACCCGGTGCGCATGGCGCGCGCGATGCGTGCGGGCGTGGAGGCGGGGCGGCACGCGTTCCTCGCCGGGCGGATGCCGAGGCGGATGGCGGCGGACCCGTCGAGCCCGCTCGCGGGGCTGATCCGCTAGGCGCCGGCAAGAAAGCAAGGCTGGGCGCTGCCCAGACCCGCCAGGGGGGAGGTCCCCCCTGGACCGGCTTTACTGAAGCAATGGATTCCAAAGGCGAGCCTTTGGCGGAGTTTGAGGCGGAGCCTCAACCTTGCTTTCCTGCCGCGGCGACTTCTGCTCCGGCCAGCCAGTGCAGACTTGACCGATTTACCGTCCTGTCCGTGAAGCTGGCCACGCCCTTGCGCGTTCCCCTCCCGGATCGAACGAGCCACGGCGCCGCGCCGCGCGTAGTCTCCACCCAACGAACACGCCTCGGAGGAGACTGCGCCATGGCCCCCACCACCCTGCACCACGCCGAGCACGAGCGCGACGACGGCTTGGTGCACAGCCACGCCTGGTCGTCGAGCGACCCGGTCGGCGCCGCGCCGCACCGCGCGCACCGCCCCCTCGCGGGCGGGCACGACCACGACGACGGCCTCGTGCACGACCACGGCTGGGCGCGCGACTGACACCGGCCGCTCCTGGAGCGGCCGGGGAGGCAGGCAAGGTTGAGGCTCCGCCTCAAACTCCGCCAAAGGCTCGCCTTTGAAATCCAATTGCCTAAGAGAAGCCGGTCCAGGGGAGGCTTCCCCCCTGGCGGGTCTGGGCGTGGCTGCCCGAAGGTTCCGACAGCCCGCTTGGGCTGTTGGAATGGGCAGCGGAGGGAGAGCCCAGCCTTGCTTCCTTCCAGGCCGGCGCACGCGACCCAAGCGTGTTGGGGGTTCCTGACCCGACCACGAGCCCCGAGGATCGCAGTCCCGGTCCGGACGTCCGGTCCGTTGCCGCCACTCCCCCGCTCCGCAACGCGGCATCGCGTCCCGACAGCGCGGCTCCGATCCGCCTCCGGAACGACCATCGAGACCACACGCGCAGTTCCGGTGCAGTGCAGCAGACAAGCCGGCGCCGCCGACCGGAGTGCAAAGATGTGGCTGAACGATCGGTCACTGCTGCCAGTGAACATCCTGTACGACTGCCTGCAACGCCATCTTTATGCTGCGCTTATGCACGCGCCGGATGCAGGAAGGCTCGGCGGAACCCGGGCAACCCATGTTGATGATGACCGGCCAGGCCGATGACGCTTGCTATTGCTGTTCGTCTCGGGCCAACCTCGCGCCACGATGTCGGACCAGGCCATCCAGAAAGGGTCACCCATGGGCGCACCGGCGCTTCGGATTCGCGGCGGGCTTCGCACCGGGGTGGGCTCCGGCCTGCTCGCCTCGGCCCTGCTGGTGGCGGGGCAGGCGGCGGCCCGGGACGGCGAGGGCGGCTGGCGGCAGAACGGTCAGGCCTCCTGGTACGGCGCGCGCCACGCCGGCCTGCGCACCAGCACCGGCACCGTGTTCAATCCCGCGGAGATGACCGCGGCCCACCCCAGCCTGCCGCTGGGCTCGCGCGTGCTGGTCACGCTGCGCGACACCGGCGACTCCGTGGTGGTCACCGTGACCGACCGCCAGCCCGACCACGGACGGCGCATCATCGATCTGTCGCGCGGGGCGGCGGAGCGGATCGGCCTCGCCTCGCGCGGCGTCGGCGAGGTCACCATCGAGCCCGCCGGCCGCGCCGCCCCGGTCGAGGTCGCCGACGCCGCCGACCTGCTGGACGACCCGGTCCTCGGCGTCAGTCCGGCGCCACGTGGTCGGCGACATACGCTCCGCGCCGGCCAGGGGGCCTCGGCGGACCGTCCGTACTATCGCGTGCGGTTTGAAGCTCCAGCTCGGAGTTCAGCTCGGCGCCAAGCAGCACGGCATACACTGTGACCCAGAACCACATCATCACGCCGGCGACCGCTCCCAGCGGGCCGTAGGTCGCGTCGTAGCTGGCCCAGTTGCCGACGTAGTACGAGAACGCCGCGGAGGCCACCAGCCACATCAGCGTCGCCACCAGCGAGCCCGGCGTCACCCAGCGCCATGCCGCCCGGCGCCTGCTCGGCCCGAACCGGTACAGCAGCGACAGCGCGAGCACCACGAACACCAGCAGCACCGCCAGGCTCGCCACCTGCGCCAGCGCCTTCTGGTTGCCCGGCAGGTCGAGGAAGTGCAGCGCCAGCGGCAGCAGCACCAGCACCGTGATCCCCACCACCGCGGCGACCACCGCGCACAGCGTCATGCCCAGGGCGGTGAGCTGGTAGCGCACGATGCTCCTCGCCTCGCTCTCCTCGTAGGCGAGGTTGAGCGCCGCCAGGATCGCCTTGGTGCTGGTGGTGGCGCTGTACAGCGCCACCAGGAAGCTCAACACCAGGCTGAAGGTCAGGGTGCCGCGCGGCTGCGACACCACCTGCTGCACCCGCGCGTCGATCAGGCTGAACGCCGCCGGCGGCAGCAGGCGCGACAGCACCTGGAGCTGCGGCTCCACCGTGGCCGGGTCGAACGCCAGGCCGTAGACCGAGATCAGCGTGCTGATCGCCGGGAACAGCGCCAGCGTGGCCCAGAACGCGCACCCCGCGGCGGCCAGCGACATGCGGTCCGAGATCATCTCCGCCAGGGTGCGGTGCAGCACCTGCTTCCAGCCGCGCCACGGGATCGCCGCCGGGGCGTCCGCCAGGCGGCCGATCGCGTGCGCCTCCGGGGTGAGTAGGGCCGCGCCCACGGGCGCGTCCTCGTCCGGCTCCGTGGACGGCGCCTGCCGCGCGCTCGCCTTGCTCCGCCGCATGGGCACTCCGATCCGAAGGTCACGCCGCACGGTGCGCGAGGATCGGCGAGGGCGCAACGTGGGGACGGCAGGCAAGCAAGGCTGGGCTCTCCCTCCGCTGCCATTCCAACGACCCAGGCGGGTCGTCGGAACCTTTGGCAGCTACGCCCAGACCCGCCAGGGGGGAGCCCCCCCTGGACTGGCCTTACTGAGTAGTGGATTCCAAAGGCGAGCCTTTGGCGGAGTTTGAGGCAGAGCCTCAACCTTGCTTCCTGATGCCGTCAGTGCGGCAGGGAGAGGTAGAGCTGTCCCAACGACGTGAGCTGCCCCGGCGCGCCGAGCAGGCTGCTGTAGTGCGGGTCCGGGCTGACCCGCCCGGTGAACCAGGCGTAGCGGAACACGTCGCTGCGGCTTTCCAGCGTGGCGACCATCGAGGTCATCTGCGTGGCCTGCTCGCCCGGGGTGACGATCTGCGCGCCGTCGTTCTGGCTGTGCCAGTTGGCGAATTCCGTCACCCAGATCGGCTTGTTGTACTTGCTCAGGCGGTCGAGCTGGCCGGACAGCCCGTAGTCGTACCAGTGGAAGCCGAGGTAGTCGATGGTGGGCTGGCGGCCGCCGTGGGCCGCCTGGTAGGCGGCGTAGAACGCGTCGAGCCAGACCACCGGGTCGCCGTAGTTCGGCATGTTACCCCAGGTGATCTGCGGCCCCACGATCTTGACGCCGGCCTGCGCCGCGACCGCCTCGTACTGCGGCCACAGCGCCGCCGCCTGCTGCGGCGTGAGGTACGACTGGCCGCCGACGTTGGGCTCGTTCAGCACCAGCAGGTAGTGGATCGTCGGGTTGGCGTGCAGGAACGCCTCGACGCTGGCGGCATTGAAGTTGCCGTTCCACAGCATCGGGTAGTAGTCCATCTGGTAGGTGGTGCGGTAGCCGGAGGGCACCGCGGGGTTGGGGGCGGCGCCCCAGTTGTACCACCACGACACGCCCGGGGCGAGCGCCTGCAGGTCGGCCGGCGAGGCGAGGTCGTAGGCGGCGCCGCGCTTGGCGCTCTTGGCCACGGTGGCGGCGGGCAGGGCCTCCGCTCCGAGCGCCGTGGGGCTCGGGGCGGCGGTCTCGCCACGCGCGAGGCCGGAGGGTGCCCAGAGGGCCGCCAACACGGCAAGCGCGCCGGGTGTGATCTTCATGATGCTGCAATCCTTGCAAGATGCCTGTTGCACCCGGAGCCTGCCGCGCCCAGGCCTGGGTAACGTCCGGGCCTGGGTAACGTCCGGGCCTGGGTGACGTCCGGGCCTGGGTGACGTCCGGGCCTGGGTGACGTCCGGGCCTGGGTGACGTCCGGGCCCACTCGACGTGCCGGGCCCGCGACGATGCGGGCGATGGCGGGGTGGGCGACCCGCTCCGCATTGTGCAGTCTCCTTGTTCCAGCCTGCTGCACCAGCACCGGAGCTGGAGGCACAATGACGCCGGACCCGTGCTGGCGCAACCGAAAGTTGCACGGGCGACTCGTGCCCAAATCTGGCCCGAATCTGGCGATGATGTCGCTCGACATGCTGGAGGAATACAGGATCCGTCGCAGCGATGTCTGTGACGCTCCGGGGAAATCCCCTGTGTGCCGACTCTTGCCTGTTCGTGCCGCACTGCCCAGGGAGGCGGGGCGGCACGCAGGACCGGGCTCTGCCTCCGCCGCCCGCCCCCTGCGGCCCGGGTGGGCCCCGCCTCTTGCAGGCATGGAGCTTCCGGAGACCTCTTCTTGAACAGGAGGATTCCAAAGGCGAGCCTTTGGCGGATGAGGCCCATGGTTGAAGGCGGGGCCTCAACCTTGCCTGCCTGCCCGACGTGCCGTTCCCGCCCGGCCGCCCGGGCGACTTCCAGAGGTTTGCCGAGGCCCGGGGCGGAACCAGGGGGGAACACCCACGGGTCCATCCACAGACTTACCCAGAATTCTGTGGATAACTACCCCGGCGCGGAGAGTTCGAGGGCGCGGCCGTACACCACGCGCCGCGGCAGCCCGGTGGCGGCGGCGACCAGGGCGGCGGCGTCCTTGACGCTGTGGCCGGCCAGCGCCGCGCGCAGCTGGTCGTCGAGCGCGCCCTCCGCGGGGCCCTCGTCGGGCGCGGGGCCGACCAGCACGGTGATCTCGCCGCGTGCCGCGTGCTCCGCGTAATGCGCGGCCAGGACCGGCAGGGTGTCGCGCCGCACCTCCTGGAAGCGCTTGGTCAGCTCGCGGGCGACGGCGGCGGGGCGCGCGCCGAGCATCTCCGCGAGGTCGGCCAGCGTCTCGGCGAGGCGGTGCGGCGCCTCGTGCCAGATCAGCGTGGCGTGCAGCCCGGCCAGCTCGGCGGCACGGAGCTGCCCCAGTGCCGCGCGGCGCGCGGCCTGTCGCGGCGGCAGGAAGCCCGCGAACAGGAACGGGTGCGGCGGCAGCCCCGACAGCACCAGCGCGGTGAGCGCCGCGTTGGCGCCCGGCACCGCGTCCACCGCGATGCCCCCGGCGATCGCCGCGCGCACCAGCCGGTAGCCGGGGTCGGAGACCAGCGGCGTGCCGGCGTCCGACACCAGCGCGATGCGCCGTCCGCGGCGCATCTGCGCCAGCAGCGCGGGGATGCGCGCCTCCTCGTTGTGCTCGTGCAGGGCGGCGGTGCGCACCGACAGGTTGCAGTGCTCCAGCAGCCGGGCGGTGGTGCGCGTGTCCTCGCACAGCACCAGGTCGGCCTCCGCCAGGGCGGCCACGGCGCGCGCGGAGATGTCGCCGAGATTGCCGATCGGCGTGGAAACCAGCACAAGCCCTGCGCGCCCGGCGGAAGGGACCGTACCGGTCTCCGCATCGTCGCCCGCTTCGCCTGCGGCGGCCGGCGCGTCGTCGTCGGCGCCCGCGGGTGTCGGGGCGCCGGGCGTGTCGAGATTGGGCGCGCCGAGGCTGGGCGCGTCGAGGCTGGGCGCGTCGAGGCTGGGCGTGCCGGCTGCGGGCGTCGGGCCGGGCGCGGCCTCGCCTTGCGCGGCCGGCGTGACGTCACCGCGGCCATCCCCGGCCGCGCGATCTTGGAAGGGATTCGTGGATGCGTCCTCGTGCATCGGGCCTCCTCGCCGTGCTGCTCACCGCCGGCTGCACCATGGGGCAGCCATACCCGCCTTCCGGGGGGCCGGCCATGCTGTCCGGCGGGGCGGCGCCGCCCGGGCTGCGGGTGGCGATCCTGCTGCCGCTGAGCGGGAGCAACGCGGCGCTCGGGCAGACGATGCTGCGCGCCGCGCGCCTGGCGCTGGCCTCGCCCGGCTCGCCCGCGCTCGACGTGCGCGACACGCGCGGCAGCGCGGAGGGTGCTGCGGACGCGGCGCGCGAGTCGCTCTCGTCGGGCGACGCGCTGATCCTCGGCCCGCTGACCAACACGGAGACCGCCGCGGTGGCGCCGCTCGCGGCCGCGGCCGGCGTGGCGGTGCTGGCCTTCACCTCGGACGCGGCGCAGGCGCGGCCGGGCGTGTGGGTGCTGGGCATCACCGCGCAGCAGCAGGTGGACCGGCTGGTGGCGGCGGCGCGCGCGGAGGGCCGGTCGCGCTTCGCCGCGGTGCTGCCGGACGGCGCGTTCGGGCAGGCGCTGGGCGACGCGTTCGCTCGCGACACCGCCGAGGGCGGCCCGGATGGCGGCCCGAATGGCGGCACGTCTGGCGGCACGTCCGGGCAGATCCGCCGCGCCACCGGCTTCTCCGCGACCAGCGCCGCGCTGAAGCAGGTCAGCGGCTACACGGCGCGGCGCAGCGCCGCCCAGGCCCAGCGCAAGGTCGCGGAGTCGCAGCGCGGGGACGCGCAGGCGGCCGGCGACGCCACGCGCGCGGGCACGGACCCGGCGACGGACCCCGCGCCGGCACCGGAGCCGGCAACCGAGCCCACGCCGCCGCCGCTGGACGCGCTGCTGCTCGGCACCGGCGGCACCACGCTGCGCGACCTGCCCACGGTGCTGGCGCTCTACGACCTGAAGCTGCCCTCGGTGCGCCTGCTCGGCCCCGCGCTGTGGGCGCAGGACGCCTCGCGGCTCGGCGGGCTGGCCGGCGCCTGGTACGTGGCGCCCGACCCCGCGCTGCGCGCCCGCTTCGTGCAGGCCTATGCCGCGTCAGCCCAGGCAGGCGGCCAGGCGGCCACGCCGGCCGGCGTCCTCCCCGACCTGGGCGCGGCCGGACCCGCGGACGCACAGGCCGCCGCAGTTCCGGGTCCGCGACCGGCGGCGGCCTCGGCTCCGCCCCCGGCGCTGGCCGACATCGCCTACGACGCCGCCGCCATCGCCCGCGTGCTGGCGGCGCAGGGCTACGGCCCGGCGGCGCTGCAGCGTCCCGAGGGCTTCGCCGGCACCGACGGGGTGTTCGCGCTGCTGCCGGGCGGTGCGGTGCGCCGCGACCTCGCGGTGTTCCAGATCGACGCCGGCGGCGGCGCGCACATCGTCGCTCCCGCCGTCGTCGTTCCCGCCGTCGCCGTTCCAGCCGGGGCGAGCCCGCCCGGCGCCTGAGCGTGGCTGCGCGCCCTCCCGCGCCGCCCGCCGCACCGCTGTCGCGGGGCACGGTCGCCTCAGCCACCGTGGCGATCGCGGCGGCCCCGGCGGCGGTGCTTGCGGTGCTGGTGCTGTCGGGCGCGCTGGCCGCGATCCCCGGGCTGGCAGGCCTGGCGGCGGCGGGGCTGGCGGCCTTCGGGCTGGCGCTGCTCTGGGCGTCGGACCTCGCGATGCTGTCGCGCACCCTGCGCCTCGCGGCCCTGGGCGAGGAGGCGCCGGCCACCCCCAGGCTCGCCGCGCACGGGGCGCTGGTGCGCGAGGCGGCCCTGCTGGCCCGCGCCGGCGCCGAGCAGGGGCTGCGGGTGGAGCGGATGCTGCGCGGCGAGGCGGCGATGGTCGAGCGCCTGCCCGACCCGCTGGTGGTGCTGGGCCGCGACCACGCGATCCGCCGCGCCAACGTCGCCGCGCGCACCGCCTACGGCGCCGACCTCGCCGCGGTGATGCGCCACCCCGTGCTGCGCCAGGCCGTGGCCCGCGCCCTCGCGCCGCGCGCCGCGCAGCAGGACACAGCGCCCGGCGAGCCCAGGGCCGCGCCGCCTGGCGCGTCGCCTGGCGTGACACCCGGCGCGGCGCCGCACGGCCCGGACGGCGGCGCCGCGCCGCACGCCGCCGCGTTCATGCCCCGCGGCAGCGTCACGGCGGAGCTGTCGCTGCCGGTGCCGGTGCCGCGCGAGGTGCTGGCGACCGTGATCGTGCTCGACCCGCCGCTGGCCGGCGGCGGCGAGGCGGTCGTGGTGCTCTCGGACCGCTCGCGCGAGCGCGCCGTGGAGCGGATGCGCGCGGACTTCGTCGCCAACGCCAGCCACGAGCTGCGCACCCCGCTCGCCAGCCTGATCGGCTTCATCGACACCCTGATCGGGCCGGCGGCGGACGACCGGCCGGCGCAGCAGCGCTTCCTCGCCATCATGGCGGAGCAGGCCGCGCGCATGAACCGCCTGATCGACGACCTGCTCAGCCTGTCGCGCGTCGAGCTGGTCGAGCACCTGCCGCCCGACGGCAGGGTGGCGCTGTGGGGCGTGGTCGTGCGCCAGTTCGCCGCCTTCGAGCCGCGCCTCGCCGCCCGCCCGGCCCGCCTGGAGCCCTCCGTCACCCCCGGCCTGGCCCAGATCCCCGGCGACGCCGACCAGCTCAGCCAGGTCGTGCAGAACCTGCTGGAGAACGCGATGAAGTACGGGCGGCCGGGCGGCACCATCCGGGTGGCGCTGCATCCCGCCGCCGCCGGCCCGCCCTGGCCGCCGCGCCCGGGCGTCGTGCTCAGCGTCGAGGACGACGGGCCGGGGATCTCGCGCGAGGACCTGCCGCGGTTGACGGAGCGCTTCTACCGCGCGGACAAGGGACGCTCGCGCGCGGTCGGCGGCACCGGGCTCGGGCTGGCGATCGTCAAGCACATCGTCAACCGGCACCGCGGGCGGCTGCTGATCGAGAGCGAGGAAGGGCACGGGGCACGGGTCAGCGTCTGGCTGCCGTCGGAGTGAAGGCAGGAAGAAAGGCCAGGGCTCTGCCCTGGATCCGCCAGGGGGAAGCCCCCCCTCCTGGACCGGCTTTACTTAGGTATTGGATTCCAAAGGCGAGCCTTTGGCGGAGTTTGAGGCAGAGCCTCAACCTTGCCTGCTTCCTACAGGTACCGTGCCGCCAGGTGCCCCTCGAAGTCCGCCGGGTCGAGCCCCCGCCCGGTCGCCGCCCGCAGCAGGTCGTTGAACCCGAGCCGCGCGCCCTGCCCGTGCACCCGGCCGCGCAGCCACCCCAGCAGCGGCGCGAGGTCGCCTCGCCCGAGCGCGTCGTCGAGGCCGGGCACCTCGCGCTGCGCCGCCGCCATGAGCTGCGCTGCCGCCATCGCCCCCAGCGTGTAGCTCGGGAAGTAGCCGAACAGACCGTCGTACCAGTGGATGTCCTGCAGGCACCCGAGCCGGTCGTCCGGCGGCCGGAGGCCGAGCAGCGCGTGCAGCCCGTCCGACCACGCGCCCGGCAGGTCCGGCACGGCGAGGTCGCCCGCGACCATCGCCTGCTCCAGCCGGAAGCGCAGGATGACGTGGGCCGGGTAGGTCATCTCGTCCGCCTCGACGCGGATCAGGCTGCGCTCCACCCGCCGCCACGACCGCGCCAGCGCCGGGCCGCTCCACGCCACGTCCCCGTCCGCCCCGCCGCCCGGCAGCGCGGCGTTCAGCTCGCCCGCGAGCCAGCCGAGATACGGGTCCGACAGGCACGCCTGCATCTCCAGGATCAGCGACTGGCTCTCGTGCGCCGCCATGCCGGCCGAAGCGCCGACCGGCTGGCGCGCCCAGGCGGCGGGCAGGCCGCGCTCGTACAGCGCGTGGCCGGTCTCGTGCATCACCCCCATCAGCGCCTGCACCGGGTTCGCCACGTCGTAGCGCGTGGTGATGCGCACGTCGGTGGGCGTGCCGCCGCAGAACGGGTGCGCGGAGCGGTCGAGCCGGGTGTGCTCGGCCTCCAGCCCGGCGGCGCGCGACAGGCGGCGGCACAGCGCCTCCTGCGCGTCCTCGGCGAACGGCCCGCGCGGCAGGCCAGGTGTGCCGTCGCGATCGGCGCGCGCCTGGCGCTCCAGGGCGCGCGGCAGGGCGTCGGCGAGGAAAGCCTCGTAGCGGGCGAACACCGGCGCCACGTCGGCCGCGCCGATCCCCGGCTGGTAGCCGTCCATCATCGCGTCGTATGGCGACAGCCCCAGCGCCGGGGCGAGCGCGCCGGCGGTCTCGCGGGTGAGCCGCACCACCTCGGCGAGCGCCGGCGCCACCGCCGCGAAGTCAGAGGCCGGCCGCGCCGTGCGCCAGATCGTCTCGCACGCGGAGCAGGCCCGGCTGTGCGCCTCCACCAGGTCGAGCGGCAGCGCGGTGGCGCGGGTGTGGGCGCGGCGCATCAGCGCGAGGTTGGCGCCGCGCCAGCCGGCGTCGGACCCGCCCGCCCCGCCCACGCCCGCCCCGCCGCGCCCGGCCCTGCCCGTGCCGCTCCCGCCCTGGTCCGGGTCGGCGGCGCGGGCCTCCGCCTCGTCCAGCGCCGCGGCCATCTCCGGCGCCACCAGCATCTCGTGGCCCAGCCCGGCGAGGACCGCGAGCTGGTCGCCGCGCGCCGCGGCACCACCGGGCGGCATCATCGCCGACGCGTCCCAGCCGAGCACGGAGGACGCCTCGCCGAGCGTGGCGATACGGGCGAAGCGGGCGGAGAGGCGATCGTAGGCGGACATGGCGGGCGAACTCCTGGGGCGGGGTGGAACGGCAACGCACGGGCCCGGCGTCGGTCCCGCAGGATCACGACCGGGCGACGGCGCGGGCAGCGGGTCGGCTGGCCCGGTGGCGGCGCAGGCGAGACGGGGCGCAAGGTCGAGGTCCCGCCCTCAAGCATGGCCTCAGGCTCCGCCAAAGGCAGGCCTTCGGATTTTCCTCGCTTCAGTGAAGCCGGTCCATGGGCGGCTCGCCCCTGGCGGGTCTGGGCGAAGTCCCGCCCTGCCTGCTGCCTGTCAGCCGTGGGCCGGTCTGACGCCACCCATTACCACAGCGCATGAGAACTGGCCCTGGACATACAATCGCGTGTAGGCTTGCATGAACAACCGCGCACCCGTCACGAGGCAGCGCCGTCCGGTCCCGACGACCTGCTTCGGGCTGCGGACGGCCTGGCTTCGTGTCCGGACGGCGAGAACCAAAGGTGCCGGTTGCCCGTCATGGCGAACACGGTCTGGTAAGACTTGGCTGCTAGGATGGTTGCCCGCTCCCTGTTGAGATGCCCGCAGATCACCCCGCTCGAAGGACGCAGCTGTGCCGTTTGCCGAGCCCCCGCCTGTCCCGCGCCCCGTCACCGTGGCGGCACGCGCCTCGCGACCCACGACAGCCCTGCCCCTCGCGTGCACGGCGCGCCCGCCCACGCCGTGCCCCGTTCCGTCGCGCTCCTCGACGCCGGGCCCGTCCCGCCTCCTGGCCAAGGCATGACCGCCGTCCTGAAGCGCATTCCCGGCGTGGTGGAGCGGCGCACGCACCGGGTGCTGCTGGCCCGCGGCTGCGTGCTCAACCACTACCAGCCGATCATCAACCTGCGCTCCGGCCAGGTGATCGGGGTGGAGGCGCTGGGCCGGCTGGAGCAGGACGGCCGGGTGCTGGCGCCCGCGACGTTCCTGGACAGCTTCACCGTGCCCGACCTCGACAACCTGCTGTTCCGCTCCCTGCGCCTCGGCCTCGCCATGCTCGCCACCTGCGCCGCCACGCACCCAAGGCTGCGCCTGGGGATGAACGTGACCCCCTCGGTGCTGACCCGCGACCGGTTCTCGCACCGGTTCATGGACGTGCTGCACGAGGGCGGCATCGACCCGGGCCGGATCACGATCGAGATCCTGGAAGGCGACCAGTTCCTCAACGTCGAGCACGCGGCGGCGGAACTACGCGTGCTACGCGGCCACGGGGTGCAGGTCGCCCTCGACGACGTCGGCTCGGCATACTCGTCGCTGATACGGCTGCGCGAACTGCCAGTGGACGTGATCAAGCTCGACCAGGCGTTCGTGCGCAACATGCTGCAGCAGCCCGACGACTTGCAGTTCGTGGCCAGCATGATTTCCCTGGCGAGCGGCCTGCGCAAGAGGCTGGTGGTGGAGGGCGCGGAGACGGTGGAGATCGTCGACGCCCTGCAGGTGCTTGGCGTGGACGCCGCGCAGGGCTATGCGATCGCCCGGCCGATGCCGGTCGCGGCGCTGCGGGACTGGCTCGCGGGCCACGTCGTCGTCAAGAGCACGAGGACGCCCACCTCGCTGCTGGGGGTGTACGCGGCGCACCTGATGATCGCCGACGCGTTCCGGGTGGTGGCGAACCAGACGATGAGCCTCACCCTGCCGGCCTCGATCCATGACCCGCACGCCTGCACGATCGGCCGCTACCTCGACCGGATCGGTGAGCACGAGACGCCGTACGGCGTGGCCCACAAGCACTTCCACGCCGCGATCCTCGCCCGCGAGACCGACGCCGCCGCCTGGGATCAGGCGGCGGAGGACTTCCGGATCACGCTGGAGGCGGCATCGTCCGGCAGACGGAGGGGGCCGCGGAGAAGCGGGCCGCCTCCCAGCCGCTTGCGGAGCGGGCGTGCAGCGTCGACTGCACGTTGTAGGAAGCGCTGGGTTCCCCCTCCGCTGCCATTCCAACGATCCGGGGAGATCGTCGGAACCTTTGGCAGCTCCGCCCACACCCGTCCCTGCTTCAAGGCGGGGGCGAGCCGCCGCCGGACCGGCCTTGCTTAAGCGGTGGATTCCAGACGCGAGCCTTTGGCGAAGCTTGAGGCCCATGCTCGAAGGCGGGGCCTCAAGCTTGCTGGCTGCCTTCCTTCGCGGCAGCCGCCGCGTCGAGGTCCGGCAGCAGCACGGCGAGCAGCCCGATCGCCGGCAGCCAGGCGCACAGCGCGTAGACGAAGCCGATGCTGGTGGCGTCGGCCAGCAGGCCGAGCACCGCCGCGCCGATGCCGCCCAGCCCGAACGCCAGCCCGAAGAACAGCCCGCCGACCAGCCCGACCTTCCCGGGCAGCAGGTCCTGCGCGTAGAGCAGGATCGCGGAGAACGCCGAGGCCAGGATCAGCCCGATCACGACGCTCAGCGCCGAGGTCCAGGCCAGCGAGGCGTGCGGCAGCATCAGGGTGAACGGCAGCACGCCCAGGATCGAGCCCCAGATCACCCGCCTGCGCCCGATGCGGTCGCCAATCGGCCCGCCCGCCAGCGTGCCGGCCGCGACGGCGGCGAGGAACACGAACAGGTGCACCTGCGCCGCCTGCACGGAGAGGTGGAAGCGCGCGATCAGGTAGAACGTGTAGTAGCTGGTGAGGCTGGCCAGGTAGAAGTACTTGGAGAACACCAGCATCACCAGCACGCCCACCGCCAGCGCCACCCGCCGCGGCGGCAGCGCGCTGCGCACGGCCACGGCGCGCGCCGGCCCGCGCGGCGCCTGGCGGCTGTACCAAGCCCCGCAGGCGCCGAGCAGCCACATCGCCAGCAGCGGCCCAGCCACGAACCAAGCGACGGAGCCCTGGCCACGCGGGATCACCACGAAGGCGGCGGCCAGCGGCCCGATTGCCTGCCCGGCGTTGCCGCCGACCTGGAAGATCGACTGCGCCAGGCCGTGCCGCCCGCCCGAGGCGAGGCGAGCCATGCGCGAGGCCTCCGGGTGGAACACAGAGGAGCCGACGCCGACCAGCGCCGCGGCGGCCAGCAGCATCGCGAACGAGCCGGCGTGGGCCAGCAGCACGAGACCCAGCAGGGTGAAGCCCATGCCGAGCGGCAGCGAGTACGGCATGGGCCGCCGGTCGGTGTACAGGCCGATCGCCGGCTGCAGCAGCGAGGCTGTCATCTGGAACGCCAGGGTGAGCACGCCGATCTGCGCGAAGCTCAGACCGTAGCGGCCCTTGAGCATCGGGTAGAGCGCGGGCAGCACCGCCTGGATCATGTCGTTGAGCAGGTGCGACGCCGCGAGCGCCAGGATCACCGGGAACACGGTGCGGCCGGCGACGCCGGCGGCACGCGGCGCGTACGACTCGGGCGGGGCGAGCGCCTCCGCGGTGACGGGCCGGGGCAGGACCTGGCTCATGGATCGCACTCCGTGGGCGCCGGGCGACAGGACGTCGCGCCCGGCTGATGCTGCACCGCATCACACTGGGGCTGCGAGCCCGGAACAACCACCCCCGCACGCGGCAGCGCTGCGTTGCGCAGGGTCCCGGGATGCCGACGGCCTGTCAGGAAAAAAGCAAGGCTGGGCTCCGCCCAGACCCGCCAGGGGCGAGCCGCCCCTGGACCGGCCTTACTTAAGTAGATGTTTCCAAAGAGCTCGCCCTTTGGCGGAGTTTGAGGCGGAGCCTCAACCTTGCTTGCTTCCCGCAACCGCAGCCCTCATCTCAGGATGCCACGCGGCGGCAGGGCCGCGCGGTCGGCGGCGTCCAGAGTCATGCCGCACACCGCGACCTGGTCGGCCGTGGTGCACGGCGACCCCGGCTGCGGCTGCGCGGGACCGCCGAGCCAGCACAGCCAGAGCTCGCCCGGCTCAGGCACCCTGTCGACGGGGGCGCAGTCGCCGCCGGGCCGCGCGCTGTACACGGTGTTGGTCGCGACGTTGAGGCGGCCGGCGATCAACTGGATCTGCGTCAGGACCCTGCCCAGAGAGGGCGTGAAATTCCGGAAGCAGCCGAGCACCGGCGTCACCCGGGCGAAGCCGTGGCGCGAGATCGCGGCCTCCCAGGCCCCCGCGTCCACGGGGCCGTCCGCGAAGGTGTGCAGGCTGCGCTCGACCTCCGCCCAGAGCGGCGCGGCGTCGGCGCATTGCAGCAGCCCCGCCGCGAGCAGGATCAGCGTCGTGCGCCGCCCGTGCTCCGACGCGGCGCACCCGGCGACGGCGAGCGCCATCGCCAGGTACATCGCCGGCCAGCGTCAGGGCGGCCTGCGGCAGCGCCACGTGCAGGACGTGCACCCGGCCGAGGAAGGCGTCGTTCGACACCGCGAACAGGTAGGCGTGGGTCCACAGCGCCAGCCCACACAACGGCGCCGCCAGAAGCAGGCGCGGCTGGGCGGGGGTCGCACGCGCCGCGCCGAAGCAGAAAGCGAGCGAGAGCGTCACCTCGAACTGCGCCATCAGCGTGGTCTGTCCCCAGCGGGCCAGCAGCGCCGGCGCGCGCAGCCCGAACGCGGTGGCGGCGATCGCCGCGGCCAGCCTTCTGGCACCGAGGCGGGCGGCGAGCAGGGTCATGGAGACGGCGCTGGCCGCGAGGCACGGCGCGGTCCACAGGCCGAACGGGTTGAGCACGCGCCCGCTCAGCCGGAACAGCAGGCGTCCGGCGAGCGCCACGACGGGCGTGCTGTCGGTGTGGATGATGTTGCTGCCGCCAGGCGGGCCCAGCCGGCCTGGAACAGCGGCAGCCGCCATTCGTCGCGCACGAAGTGGTCGTAGCCGCTGAGCGCCGTCGCCATGTCGGCCCAGCCGCCGTCGACGACCCCGTGCGGGTCGCGCCAGAACGGCGAGGAGCCGTCGAGGAAGTCCGCGTCGGACAGCAGCAGGCAGCAGGCCAGGGAAGATCGCGGCGCTCAGGAGCAGCAGCGTGGCCACGCCGCGCGGGGCGGCGAGCGCGTCGCCCGCCTGCCCGGCGAGGCCGGACGCGGCGCGCGACAGACCGGGCCGCCTTGGGGCGAGGGCGAGGCCCGGCCTCAAGCCGCCTTTCTGGCGATCACCATCGCCGTCAGGCCGAACAGCCTGTTGTGGCGGAACATCCACAGCTCCGCCCGGCAGGCCGCCCACAGCGCGCCATTCGGCAGCCGGCCGCACCGGCGCATCTGGCTGCGCACGGCGTCCTTTCCGGTGACGGCGGCCCGCAGCCGCCCGAGCAGGCGCGACGCCGCCGCGAGCGGGAACAGCGCGCCGTACAGGTAGCAGGTGCCCTCGACGACCAGGCCGGAGGCCTCCACCACGCCGCGGATCTGGCCGAGCGTGTAGCGGCGGTGGTGCCCGAGGAACACGTCGTGGCCGCTCCACAGCCAGGAGAACGCCGGCACGGTGACGATGAACCGCGTGCCGCACCCGACCTGGCAAACGTAGGAGCGCAGCAGCGCGCCGTCCTGCTCCACGTGCTCCAGCACGTCCATCAGGAGCACGAGGTCCGCACTCGGCCGGGCCACGCTGCGCCGGAACAGCAGCGGCTTGCCCTCCACCACCTCGTCCCGGTCGCAGCCGTAGCCGGGGTCCACGCAGGTCGCGCTGGTCACGTGGTCGCGCCGCAGGAGCTGGCGGGAGAAGAAGCCGGTGCCCGCGCCGACGTCCAGCACGCAGGCAGGCCGCGTCCCGCCCAGCAGGGTGGCCACGGCCGCGGATTTGGCGCGGTAGTACCAGTGGTCGGCCACGCCGGCGCCGAGCAGGCCGTCTTCCCTGAGGTCCATGCCCCGCTCCGTCCCCGACCCCGCCTTGCAGGCGGGAGGAACAGCCTTACGGCAGGCGAGCTTAGGAACGGTTAACCGCGGGGCGGGCGCCTCTTACCGGTGAGCTGAGGTGTTGATCTACATCTTCGCCGCCATCCAGCCCGCCCCCGGCGAGAGCACCGCGCTCGTGCTGCCGGAGGTCTCGACCGAGGCAATGAGCCTGTTGCTGGCGCGCTTCTGCGCCGAGCGCCGGGCTGACGAGCACGCCGTGAAGGTGCTGCACCAGGCCGGACGGCACGGCGCGCGTGCGCTGCAGATCCCCGGCAACGTCACGCTGGCGCCGGTGCCGGCAACGTCACGCTGGTGCCGGTGCCCTAGGCACCCGAGCTGAACCCGGTCGAGGGCGTCTGGCGGTATCTGCGCGAGCGCTTCCTCTCACACCGGCCGTTCGACGACGCCATCGTTGACGCCTGCTGCACCGCCTGGAACAGCGGCTATTTCAGCTCAGGCCCTTGGCCGGCCGCACCTCGATCAGGGCGCGGTCCGCAACACTCAAGCCACGCCTGCATACTACCATCCAGTCATCCTAGCGTGTCAGGCCAGCCACAGGTGTTCGCTCCTCAACCTGAATCCGCTCCCTGAACGAAAGGAGTCTGCTCTTCTTATGGCAGGCTCCTCTCTACCAAATCGTATACCCAGCATCCGCGTAGACAATGCTGCCTGTCATCAGACTCGCCGCATCGGAAGCCAGGAAGTGGACGACCGACGCGATCTCGTGCGGTTGACCAACGCGGCCCATCGGCGTGGCGGCAAGCCATGGATCGTACAGCTTAGGGTTGTCCATGCCGAAGCGCGTAAGCGGGGTCTCGACATAGGTCGGCGCCACGGCATTGACCCTCACGCCGCGACCGGCCCACTCGGCGGCGAGCGACCTTGTCAGATGGTGCACGCCCGCCTTGGAGGCGTTGTAGGCTGCCTGCTCCTGCGGCCGCACGACAATCGATCCCGCCATCGAGCCGATGTTGACGATCGACCCGCGGCCCTGTTTCAGCATGACGCGTCCGAACTCGCGGCAGCAGCGGAACACGCCCGTCAGGTTGACGTCGAGATGCCGTTGCCAGAGCGCATCGTCGACATCCTCGGCCTTGATCTCGGACACGACGAAGCCGGCGTTGCAGACCAGGATGTCGATCCTGCCATGCCGTCCCGCGATCCCGCCCGCGGCCTGCACGACGGCGACGGGGTCGGTGACGTCCATCCCGACCCCCTCGGCCGTGCCGCCGGCTTCGAGTGCCGCTTCCGCCCCGCGCCGGGCCAACGCAGCATCAAGGTCGGCGACCACCACGTGCGCCCCGGCCTCCGCCAGAGCCATGACGCAGGCCAGGCCGATGCCGCGGCGGCCGCCGGTGACGACGGCAACACGGCCATCGAGGCGCAGCTTCTCCAGGTACATCGGCATGATCCTCGGCGGTGGCTTCAGCAAGCGTCAGCTCAGCACGATGCCGCCGCACACGTTCAGGGACTGCCCGGTCACGAACGCGGACGCGTCGGACGCAAGGAAGCAGGCCGGGCCGACGACGTCCTCCGGCTGGCCGAGGCGGCGCAGCGCCGTGTTGGCGATCCACCTGCCGGCGACCGCCGGGTCCTCCAGGTTGGTGCGCCCCATGTCGGTGACGATGATGCCGGGGCAGACGCAGTTCGCGGTGATGCCCGACGGTCCCACCTCCTGCGCCAGCACCCGGGTGAAGCCCATGATCGCGGCCTTGCTGGCGGAGTAGTGCGCCTGCTCCGGCGCGCCGTGCTTGCCGCCGATCGAGGCGATGTTGACGATGCGGCCGTAGCGGCGCGCGCGCATGTGCGGCAGCAACGCCTGCACGACCAGGAACGTCCCCTTCGCGTTGACGTCCATGACGGCATCCCAGTGCTCCTCCGGCAGCGCCTCCACGGTGCCCGGGATCAGGATGCCGGCGTTGTTGACCACCGCGTCGATCCGCCCGTTCCAGGCAACGGCCTCGTCCACCATCGCCGCAACTTCCGCGCGGTCGCTGACGTCGGCGCACAGCGCGACGGCGCGCCGGCCCGTCGCCGCGATCTGCCCGGCGACGGCCTCCAGCTCCGCGCGCTGGCGCCCGATGTCGTTGAGCGCCACGTCGAAGCCCTCGCGCGCCAGCCCGAGCGCGATGGCGCGGCCGATGCCGCGGCTGGCGCCGGTGACAAGGGCCGCGCGGTTGTCCGAACCTGCCATCATGACCTCCTGTGAAAGAAGCGGGCCGTACGGCCCCGTGCGCTGGCCTGTCAGGAAGCAAGGCTGGGCTCTGCCCAGACCCGCCCCTACTTCAAGGCGGGGGCGAGCCGCCCTGGACTGGCACAACTTAAGTGAAGCCGGTCCAGGGGGGCTCCCCCTGGCGGAGTTTGAGGCAGGGCCTCAACCTTGCTTGCTTGACCGATCATCTCAAAGGACCATTGCTACGAGAAGAAGCGGATCTCGCCACGCATCACCGCGAGGCTGACGGCGGCGATCATCACCACGCCACGTACCTCGTTCTGCAGGTAGAACGGCGCGCCGAGCAGGTTGAGGCCGTTGTCGAGCATGCCGATGATGACGACGCCCACCAGGGTGCCCGCGATCGTGGCGCGGCCCGGCTTGAACGCGGTCATGCCGAGGAACACCGCGGTCAGGCTGTCCATCAGGTAGGACTCGCCGGCGCCGGGCTGGCCGGTGCCCAGGCGCGCGGTCAGCATGACCCCGCCCATCGCGGCGCCGAGCGAGGACAGGGTCAGCGCCGTCATGCGGCAGCGGTTGACGTTGATGCCCGACAGCCGCGCCGCCTTGAGGTTCGACCCGGTGGCGACGATGGCGCGGCCCAGGCGCGTGCGGTTGACCAGCACGTGGAAGAACGCGACCACGACGAGGGCGATCAGGATCGGCACCGGCACCACGCCCGCCACCCGCCCGGTGGCGATGACGTAGAAGGCGGGCGGGAAGCTGGCGTAGATCGAGTCGCCGCCGTCGTAGGCGTAGTTGAGCCCGAGCGCGATCGGCCCCATCGCCAGCGTGGCGATCAGCGAGGGGATGCGCAGGCGGGTGACGAGCAGGCCGTTGACGACGCCGATCACGACCCCGGACAGCACAGCCAGCACGATGGCGGCTGCCACCGGCAGGCCGGACCAGACCATGAGGCCGGCCACCAGCACGCTGGACAGGCCCGCCGCCTGCCCGACCGAGAGGTCGAACTCGCCGCTCGCCACCGCCACGGTCAGGCCCGACGAGATCACCATCAGCACGGAGATCTGCACCAGGATGTTGCTGATGTTGGCGGCAGAGACGAAGCGGTCGCTGCTCAGCGCGAACGCCACGAAGATGAGCAGCGCCGCGGCCACGGTGCCGTAGCGGGCCGCGAGCGGGCCCGGCTCGACCCGGCGGCGGACGGGTTCGGATGCGGTCGTCGACATGGTCAGCTCACCTCCAGCAGGAGCCGGTCCTCGCTCAGCTCGCCGCGCGCCAGGCTGGCGGCGAGGCGGCCGTGGCCGATGCAGTGGACGCGGTCGCACAGCGCGATCAGCTCGGAGAACTCGGCGGACGCGATCAGCACCGCCGCCCCGCGGCCCACCAGGTCGCGGATCAGCGCGTACAGCTCGGCCTTGCTGCCCACGTCGACGCCCTCGGTCGGGTTGTCGAGCAGCAGCACCGGCGAGCCTGCGCCCATGCGGGCCAGCCAGCGGCCGAAGGCGACCTTCTGCTGGTTGCCGCCGGAGAGCTGCAGCACGTCCTGCTGCGGCCCGCTGCACCGCACCCGCAGCCGGGCGATGACGTCGCGCACCATCGCGAGCGCCCTGCCGCGGCGCACCAGGCCGTAGCGGCTGATCTGCTCCAGCGAGCCCGACAGCACGTTCTCCTCGACCGACAGGCCCGCGAACATCGCCTTGCGCAGCCGGTCGTCGGCGACGAGGTAGATGCCGTGGTCGATCGCCTCGGCCACGGAGCGCGGCAGGCGCGCCAGTCCGGCCAGCCGGACCTCGCCCGTCGCCGCGGCGGGCGAAGCGCCGGCCAGGCATTCGAGCAGCCCGGTCTGGCCCGCCCCCAGCACGCCGGCGATGCCGACCACCTCGCCGCGCCGCACGGTGAGCTCGCCCACCTCCAGCCGGCCGACGCGCAGGCCGCGCACCGCCACGGCGGGCGGGCCGCCTGCCGCCGCGGCATGGCTGCTCCAGTCGGCGGCCTCGATGGCGCGTCCCACCATGAGCTGCACCACCTCGCGCAGGGTGACGCCGGCGAGCGCGCCGTCATGCACCTTGCGGCCGTCCTTGAGCACCACGACGCGGTCGCACTGGGCGAAGACCTCCTTGAGGTGATGCGAGATGAACAGGATGCCGAGGCCCTGGCGCTTGAGGTCGAGCAGGAAGGCGAACAGGCGCTGCGTCTCCGCGAGCGTCAGCGACGCGGTGGGCTCGTCCAGGATCAGGATGCGCGGCCCGGTGGCGAGCGCCTTGAGGATGTCGAGGATCTTCAGCTCGCCCAGGCTCATGGTGTCGCACTCGCGCGCGAGGTCGATGCGCACGCCGAAACGATCGGCCAGCGCCTGCGCCTGCGTCATCAGGGCGCGGTCGTGGATCAGGCCGCCGCGCAGCGGCTCGCGGCCCAGCATGATGTTCTCGGCGCCGGTCAGCGGCCGGATCACCGCGACCTGCTGGTGCGCGACCGCGATCCCGGCCGCCAGCGCGTCGGCGACGCCGCGGAACTGCACCGCCTGCCCGGCCACGTGCAGGGTTCCGGCGTCGGGCCGCTCCGCGCCGCAGACGATCTTCACCAGCGTCGACTTGCCGGCGCCGTTGGCGCCGACGAGCGCCAGCATCTCGCCGGCGTGCAGCTCGAGATCAACCCCCGACAGCGCCGCGGTGGCCAGGTAGCTCTTGCCGATCGCCTGCGCCTTGAGAAGCGGCGGGGCCTGGATGAGGGACTCGGTCATGTCGCGCTCCGGGTCGCGGGCGGCCCCTTGAGGTGACCGGTGAAGCAAGCAAGGTTGAGGCTCTGCCTCAAACTCCGCCAAAGGCTCGCCTTTGGAATCCACTACTTAAAAGAAGCCGGTCCAGGGGGGGCTTCCCCCCTGGCGGGTCCGGGCAGAGCCCGGCCTTGCTTGCTTCCAGGTCGACTCCGGTATCAGGCCTTCATCGCCGCGAGCGCGCGGTCGCGGTAGATGTAGTACAGGTCAGTCGCGTCGTAGCTCGGCTTGCCCTCCGCCGGGACGTTAACGCCGTTGATCAGCAGCGGCGCCGGGAACTCCACCGTCGGCACCGGCACCACCTCCTTGGCGGGCCGGCCCTTGCCGACGATCTCGTTGACCAGCCAGCCGCTGTAGGCGCCCCAGATCTCGAACGCCTGGGCGGTGGTCGCCTTGAGCGGGTAGTCGGCGTCGCGCATGCGCTCCAGCGCCGTCGGCGCGCCGTCGGCGGCCACCACGAACACCCTGTCCTGCATGTTGCGCGACTTGATCACCTCGGCGGCGGCCATGCCGGGCTCGTCCCAGGGGCACCAGATCGCGTCGAGGTCGTTGCCGTAGCGCGCCAGCCAGTCGTTCACGACGTTCTGGGTGGTCTCGTAGAAGCCGGCGTACTGGATGACGCGGTCGGCCTCCAGGTTGATCCACTCGTTCTCCGTCAGCACCGCGCGCATCACCTTGCCGCGCTTGCGGGTGCCGTGGTGGAAGTTGGCGACCACGGCGCAGATGTTGGCCTTCTGCCTGCCCTCGCCAAGCAGCCTGTCGACCATGTACTGGGTGTACTGGCCGCCCATGACCCAGTTGTTGCTGGTGATGTCGGCGATCGCCGGCGCCTGCCAGCCGCTGTCCAGGCTGAAGAACGGGATCTTCGAGCGCGCGAGGTCGTCGAGCGCGCTGTGCGCCGCGGTCAGGGTCCCGTACATCACCAGGATGGCGTCGGACTTGGCGGTGATCGCGTTCTCGATCTGGTTGACCAGGGCGCCGGGGTCGCCCTTGGCGTCGGTCATGGTGACGTCCCAGGTCTTGTCGAACCCGGTGTTCTTCAGCCACTGCTGGAACCCGGCCCAGCTTCGCTGGTCCGACTGCGCCGACATCTGCTGCGCCACCACGGCCAGCTTCACCGGTTTGGCGTTGCTTTGCGCGCGGGCCGGCGTGCTGCCGAGCGCGAATTGCGCGAGCTGCACCCCGCCCATGGCGGCGGCCGCGGCGCCCATGCCGCCGAGCATGCGCCGGCGGGTCGGCTGGAGGAGGGTCGATCGTTCGATGGCCATTTCGTTCTCCCTGTGTTGTGTCGAGACACGTCCTCTTGCCGGGACCTGTCGTGTCGCAGGCCCGTCAGTCGAACAGCGCGGCCACCTCGCCGGGCTGGTCCCAGTGCGGCACGTGACCGGCATCGGGGATCAGGTGGACCGCCGTGCGGCTGCCGGCCTGGCTCGCCTGCGTCCAGGGGATGATGCGGTCCTGCAGCCCCCAGACCACCCGGAGCGGCATCGCGAGCGCCTGCAGGTCGCGGGTGATGTCCACCTGCTGGCCGCCGTCGTCGACCAGGGTGTCCGCCAGCCCGAGCAGCCGCCCGCGCGCCAGCTCGGCGGCCAGGGCATCGAGCTGCGCCGTGGTCAGCGCGGCCGGCCGCACCACCAGCCGGCGCAGCAGATGCTGCAGGCCGCCGCCGGAGCGCGCGCGCACGATGCCGCGGACGAAGTCGACGTCGATCGCGCGGTCCAGGCCGGCCGGCGCCAGCAGGGTGAGGCGGCGCACGCGCGAGGGCACCGCGCGGGCCACCCGCGTCGCCACCGCGCCGCCCAGCGAGTGGCCGACCAGCTCGACCGGCTCGCCGTCCAGGGTGTCGAGGAACGCCGCCACCACCGAGACGACCGTGTCGAGGTCCGGCGCCTCGATGCCGGTGCCGCCGTGCCCGGGCAGGTCGATGGCGGTGGCGTGCCGGCCCGAGCGCGCCAGCGCCGCCGCCAGTTGCGCCCAGCTCTGCACGTCTCCCGCGAGCCCGTGCAGCAGCACCAGGCGCGGGCCGTGCGCGGTCCCTGTCCCCCAGTCCCGGCAGGCGACGAGACCGCCGGCAACCCTGGCCTGGCGCATGGCGGCGGCCGGCGCGGCCGGCGGCGACGCGTGCACGTCCGCGACCTCGATGCGGCCGCGCCGTCCGCTGCCGGTCAGCCCGGACAGCGCGATCCCGCCCTGCCGCGCCGCCGCGCGGGCGAGCGGCGTCGCGCGGATGCCGGGTGGCGCCTGCCCGGCGTTCGGCGGCGCGGAGGCAGGCGGCGCGGAGGCAGGCGTCTCGGGTGACAGGGACGCTGCGGTCGCAGCAAGCGCCGCATCGACCGGCTCCGATGCGGCCGGATCGGTCGAGACGGGGTCAGGCACTGCGGGATCGGGCAACACGGGATCGGGCAACGCGGGGTCGGGCAACGCGGGGTCGGGCCGGGCGGGTGCCGCCGCCTCCTGCCCGTCGTCGTAGCGGCACAGCACCGCTCCGACGTCGGCGTCCTGGCCGGCTTCCACCACGATCTCGGTCAGCACGCCGTTGGCCAGCGCCGGCATCTCGACGACGGTCTTGTCGCTCTCGATCTCCACCAGCGTCTCGCCGCGCCGGAACGACTCGCCGGGCCGCTTCAGCCACCCCGCGACCCGGCCGGTCTCCATGGTCTCGCCCAGGCGGGGCAGGGTGAGCTCGACGATCACCGGCGCAGCATCCGGCGCGCCGTGTCGACGATCAGCGCCACGGTGGGGATGCTGGCACCCTCCAGCGCGGGGGAGACCGGGATCGGGATGTCCTCGCCGGCGATGCGGATCACCGGGTCCTCCAGGTAGTCGAAGCATTCCTCCGAGATGCGCGCCGCCAGCTCGGCCGCGACGCCGCCGGTCAGCGGCCCCTCGCTCACCACCAGGGCGCGCCCGGTCCGCTCCACCGAGGCCGCCACCGTGGCCATGTCCAGCGGGTTGAGGGTGCGCAGGTCGATCACCTCGATCGAGATGCCGTCCTCCGACAGGATCTTCGCGGCGTCCAGCGCGACGTGCACCATGCGCGAGTAGGTCACGAGCGTCGCGTGGCTGCCGGCGCGGCGCACCGCCGCCTGGCCCCAGGGCGCCGCCGGCGCGTCGAGGTCGGCCATCTCCTTGCGGGTGTAGAGCGCCTTGTGCTCGATGAACACGACCGGGTCCGGCAGGGTGAGGCTGTGGCGCAGCAGGTGGTAGGCGTCCGCCGCGGTGGCCGGCATCGCCAGGCGCAGTCCGGGCGTGTGCAGGATCCATCCCTCCAGGCTCTGCGAGTGCTGGGCGCCGGCGGAGCGGCCGGTGCCGCCCTGGGTGCGCAGCACCATCGGCACGCCGATCTGGCCGCCGAACATGTAGCGGATCTTGGCCGCCTGGTTGGCGAGCTGGTCCATCACCAGGCCGAGGAAGTCGACGTACATCAGCTCGGCGACCGGACGCAGGCCGGTCATGGCGGCGCCCACCGCCACGCCCACGATCGCCGGCTCGCTGATCGGGGTGTCGATGAGCCGCCCGGCGCCGAACTCCTCGATCAGATCCTTGGTGACGCCGTAGGCGCCGCCGTAGGCGCCGACCTCCTCGCCGATCATCACCACGGTCTCGTCCTCGCGCATGGCGTCCTGCAGCGCCTTGCGCAGCGCGTCGCGGTAGGTGATCTCGATCGCCGCCACGGTGCTCAGGCCCGCGCCAGGATGCGGTCGAGGCGGGCGCGCAGCGGCTCCGGCTCGGCCTCGCCCGGACCGTAGACGTCGCGGAACATGCTTTCGGGCGGCGGCGGGGCTGCGGTGGCGGTGAAGTCGATCGTCGCGTCCATCTCGCGCGCGACCTCGTCGTCGAGCGCGTCGAGCGCCGCCGCGTCGAGCTGGCCGCGCTGCAGCAGGCCGTCGCGGGCGCGCAGGATCGGGTCGCGCCTGCGTCCGACCTCCTCCTCGTCCGCGGTGCGGTACGGGCTCTTGTCCATGCGGCCGTGGCCGAAGAAGCGGAAGCACGAGATCGCCATGAAGCCCGGCCTGCCCGCGCGCGCGCCGTCCGCCAGCGCCTGCGCGGTGTGGAACACCGCCTCGACGTCCTCCCCGTCCACCATGTCGGCCTGCAGGCCGAAGGCGATGGCGCGCCGGTCGAACTCGATCGAGCGCGTGGCGCGGTCGATGCGCGTGCCCATGCCGTACTGGTTGTTGATGCAGACGAACAGCACCGGCAGGTCCCACAGCGCCGCCATGTTCATGCTCTCGTAGAGCACGCCCTGCTGCATGGCGCCGTCGCCGAAGAACGCCACCGAGATCGCGCCGCTGCCCTGCCGCTTGTAGCTGAGGCCGGCGCCGACGACGTGGGGGATGCCGCCGCCCACGATCGCGTTGGCCCCGAGATGTCCCAGCGCCATGTCGGCGATGTGCATCGAGCCGCCCTTGCCGCGGCAGTAGCCGGAGTCCTTGCCGCCGATCTCCGCCATCATCCTGGCCGGGTCCGCGCCGCGCGCCAGGAAGATGCCGTGGCCGCGATGGTGCGTGGTGAAGCTGTCCTGCGGCCGCATCGCCGCCGCGACGCCGGCGGCAGCCCCCTCCTCGCCGATCGAGAGGTGCAGCATCGAGCCCGCGGACAGGCCGCGCGCGTACAGCTCGGCGACGCGTTCCTCGAAGGTGCGGATGCGCCGCATGGTGCGGTACAGCTCGGCGAGCGGCGTGTTCGGCAGGCTCATGTCGGCACGACCTCTCGGAGCGGCTTCAGGGCGGGGTACAGGGCGGCGTAGCGGCGGTAGATCGCGTCGTAGCGGGCCACGTTGGCCGGGTCGGGCTCGATCCGCCGCCCCGGCCGGACCATCGCGGCGATGCCGTCGTCGATGCTGCCGAAGTGCCCGGCGCCGTGGGCGGCCAGCACGGCCGCGCCGAGCGAGGGCGCCTCGGCCACCTCCGGCACCACCACGGGCAGGCCGGAGGTGTCGGCGTGGATCTGCAGCCAGAGCGGCGAGCGGGTCGCGCCGCCGCCGGCGGTGATCTCGGCGGCGGGGAAGCCCGCCTCTGCCATGCGGTCGAGGATGGCGCGGGTGCCGAAGCCGATCCCCTCCAGCATGGCGCGGAACAGGTGCGCCGCCGTGTGGTGCAGCGACAGCCCGGTGATCGCGCCGCGCGACAGCGGATCGGTGTAGGGGGTGCGGTTGCCCTGGAAATGGTCGAGCACCAGCAGCCCGTCCGCGCCCGGCCCGAGCCTCGCCGCGTCGAGGTTGAGCGCGTCGAGGTCGAGCGCGTCGCCGGTCAGGCGGCGCAGCCAGGCGACGATCGAGCCGGTCGAGGTCTGGCCGCCCTCCAGGATGGTGCGGCCCGGATACACCGCGTCCGCGTAGCTGCCCCACAGCCCGGGCACGTGGGTCGCGGCCTCGCCCACCGCGAACTGCAGGTGCGAGGAGCCCGTGATGAGCGCGATCTGCCCGGGCCTGGCCACGCCCAGCCCGATCATGCCGATCAGCGCGTCGGCGCCGCCCTGCACCACCCGCACCGTCTCGGGCAGGCCCAGGTGGTCGGCGGCGCGCGCCGTCAGCGGACCCACGACGTCGCCGGGCGCCAGCACCTCCGCCGGCCACTTCGCGCGCAGCTCCGACAGCCCGAGCGCCTCCAGCAGGCTGTCCGGCCATCCGCCGGCGTCGCTGCGATAGTGCCAGCGGATCGACACGTTGTTCAGGCTCGCGCAGCGTCGCCCGGTCAGGCGCCAGGTGATGAAGTCCTGGTACTCGCAGAGGGTGTGCGCGGTCCGGAAGACGTCCGGCTCGTGGCGCGACAGCCAGAGCGCCTTGGGGATCATCCACTCCGCCGAGACCGGGCCCTGGCCGGCGCCGTTGACGCAGAGCGCCGCGTCGCCGGTGGCCAGCACGGCGTCCGCCTCCTCCCCAGCCCGCACGTCCATCCAGAGCAGGGCCGGGCGCAACGGCCTCGCCGCGGCGTCCAGCGCGACCACGGTGCAGCACGTCGTGGTGGCGCAGATCGCGTCGACGTCGCGGGCCGCGACGCCCGACTGCGCGACGGCGGAGCGCACCGCCAGGCCGGTCGCCGACCACCACGCCTCCGGGTCCTGCTCGGCACGCGCGCCGGGCGCGAACTCGGTTGGGTACGCGGCCGTCGCCGAGGCGATCCTGCGACCCGCCAGGTCGAACACCGTGGCCCGCAGGCTTTCGGTCCCGCCATCGATGCCGATCACGTACGCCACGAACCCCGGACCCCTCCCCTGCACATATGATGCGCCGTGCGACTTTTGCTCTTGGCGGCAGGTTCGTTGCTTGGCGCAATGAATGTCAAGGGCTAATGTACGGCCATGTTGACCCTGCCATGTTGACCCCGCCATGTTGACCCTGGGCCTGGCGCACGAGCCCGATGCCGAACTCATCGTGCGGGCGGCATGGCTGTACCACGTCGGCGGCCTGACCCAGGAGGAGGTGGCCGCGCGCCTGGGCGTGCACCGCACCCGCGTCGTGCGCCTGCTGGGCGAGGCGCGCGACCGCGGGCTGGTCAGCGTCACCATCCACCACGAGCAGGTCCGCGACCTGGAGATCGAGGGCGGGATCGTGCGGCGCCACGGCCTGGACTTCTGTCTGGCCACGCCGCCGATCGGCCTTGACGACGTCGACGCCGAGCCGAGGCTGGCGGCCGTTCAGGCGATGATCGCGCGCCGTGCCGTCGGCAGCGCCGCCGCCAGCTTCCTCAAGGGCAAGCTCGTCTCAGGCAAGCCGATCACCGTGGGCGTGAGCTGGGGCCGCACGCTGGAGCAGATGGCGCTGCACCTGTCCGGGGCGCACAACCCGAAGGCGCGCTTCGTGTCGCTGATGGGCTCGCTGACCCGCAACTCCGCGTCCAACCCGTTCGAGGTGGTTCAGGCGCTGGCGGCGCGAACCGGGGGCGAGGGGCATTTCCTGCCGGTGCCGTTCATCGCCGACACGCAGGCGGACCGGAGCGTGCTGATGTCGCAGCGCAGCGTGGCCGAGGCCCTGGACCTCGCGCGCTCGGCGGACCTGTTCCTGATCAGCGTCGGCGAGCTGAGCGAGACCGCGTTCCTGCGCAAGCAGGCCATGCTCTCGGCCGCGGAGCTCGCGAGCGTGCGCGCCCGGGGCGCGGTCGCCGACTCGCTGGGGCGGCTGTTCGACCGGGCCGGCGTGCAGGTCGACCACGAGCTTGCCCATCGCACCCTGGCCCTGGAGTTCGAGCATCTGCGCGGCCGCAACGTCGTGCTGCTCGCGGGTGGGGTTCAGAAGGTGGACTCGGTCCGTGCCCTGTTGCGAACCGGCGTCGTGCGTGGATTGATCATCGACGGCGATGCCGCGAGACTCCTGGCATCCAGCGAGGACCCGGAGCCCTGTGTGGACGGCTCCCTCGACGCAGGGGTGCAGTGACGTTCGGCGCCGCGGTCGGGTGCGATCATGTGAACGTGACGACGAGTCAGTCGAAGCCGCCAAGCCGGCGCAGCGCAGCCGCAGGTCCGCGCATGCTGAGGCCGCGGCGGATCCAGCTTCCGGAGCGCACGCCTGTGGCTGGCCCGACAGGGCAGGATGGCAGGATGCAGGCGTGGGAGGCAGCGCTCCCGGACAGCCTCAGTGATTGTGCCGCGGTGTCGTGCGTGCGATCTGGCGGAACCCGGTCGCGTCCTCGATCACCGCCCCGCCCTCGATCTGCCCGACCGTCGCCCGGTACAGCGCCTGCCAGGGCGTGGCGCTCGCGGGCACCGCCGGGATGCCCTCGGCCCGGCGCAGGGCGATGACGTCCTCGGGCACCAGCATGTCGCAGCGCCCCTGCCCCAGGTCGACGCGGATCGTGTCCCCCGTGCGCAGCCAGGCCAGCCCGCCGCCGGCCGCGCTCTCCGGCGAGGCGTTCACGATCGAGGGGCTGTCGGAGGTGCCGGACTGCCGGCCGTCGCCGATGGTGGGCAGGCTGGTGACGCCGCGGCGCAGCAGGGCGTCGGGCGGCTGCATGTTGACCACCTCGGCCGAGCCGGGCCAGCCGAGCGGGCCGGCGCCGCGCACCACCAGGATGCAGCCCTCGTCGATGGCCAGCGCCGGGTCGTTGATGCGCGCGTGGTAGTCCTCGGAGCCCTCGAACACGATGGCGCGGCCCTCGAACACCCCCTCGTGACCGGGGCGCCGCAGGTAGCGGGCGCGGAACTCGTCGGAGATCACGCTGGTCTTCATGATCGCGAAGTCGAACAGGTTGCCGCGCAGCACCACGAACCCGGCCTGCGCCCTGAGCGGCGTGTCGTAGGCCCGGATCACCTCGCGGTCGGTGCTCTCCCGGCCCGCGAGGTTCTCGCCGACGCTGCGCCCGGTGACGGTCGGGCAGGACGCGTCGAGCCGCCCGGCCTCCAGCAGCTCCCACATGACCGCGGGCACGCCCCCCGCGCGGTGGAAGCGCTCGCCGAGCCAGGCGCCGGCGGGCTGCACGTTGGCCAGCAGCGGGATGTCGTGGCCGTGCACCTGCCAGTCGTTCGGGCGCAGCTCCACCCCGGCGTGGCGCGCCATCGCGGCGAGGTGCGGCTGGGCGTTGGTCGAGCCGCCGATCGCCGAGTTCACCCTGATCGCGTTGAGGAAGGCCGCCCGCGTCAGGATCCGCGAGGGGCGCAGGTCCTCGTGCGCCATCTCCACGATGCGCCTGCCGGTGCGGTAGGCGATCTGGCCGCGCTCGCGGTACGGCGCGGGGATCGCGGCGCACCCGGTCAGCGACATGCCCAGCGCCTCGGCCAGGGCGTTCATCGTCGACGCCGTGCCCATGGTGTTGCAGTGGCCGAGCGAGGGCGCGCTGTCGAGCGCCGCCTGCAGGAATTCCGCCTCGGTGATCTCGCCCGCCGCGAGCTTCCTGCGCGAGCGCCAGATCACCGTGCCGGAGCCGGCCAGCTCCCCCTCGTGCCAGCCGTCGAGCATCGGGCCGCCGGACAGCACGATCGCCGGGATGTCCACCGTGGACGCCGCCATCAGCGAGAACGGCGTCGTCTTGTCGCAGCCCGTGGTCAGCACCACCGCGTCGATCGGGTAGCCGTACAGCAGCTCCACCAGGCCGAGGTAGGCGAGGTTGCGGTCCAGCGCCGCGGTCGGGCGCCTGCAGTTCTCGAAGGTCGGGTGGGTCGGGAACTCGATCGGGATGCCGCCGGCGTCGCGGATGCCGTCGCGCACCCGGCGCGCCAGGTCGACGTGGATGCGGTTGCACGGGTTGAGGTCGCTGCCGCTCTGCGCGATGCCGATGATCGGCCGGCCAGAGCGCAGCTCCTCCGGCGTGGTGCCGTAGTTCATGAACCGCTCGAGGTAGAGCGCGGTCATGTCCAGGCGTTCGGGATCGTCGAACCAGTCGCGCGAGCGGAAGCGCCGGGACGGGGCATCAGTCATGGCTCGGAGCTCCAAGGCAGCAAGCAAGGCTGGGCTCTGCCCAGACCCGCAAAGGGTCCGAGGACCCTTTGATCCCATGACTTGAGCAAGGGATTCCAAAGGCGAGCCTTTGGCGGAGTTTGAGGCCCAATGCTTGAAGGCGGGGCCTCAACCTTCCTTCCTGCGCCGCTCACAGCACCCCCCGCCCCCGCAGGTTCGCGATCAGCGCCAGCACGCCGAACTCCCACGGCGCGACGCGGTCGCAGCGGTCCACGCGGTTGGTCAGCGTGCCCAGCTCCGGCGCCGAGATCCGCACCACGTCGCCCAGCTCGTGGGTGAAGCCAAGGCCGGCGCCGCGCCGGTCCCGGGTGGGCGCGAACATGGTGCCGAGGAACAGCATGAACCCGTCCGGATACTGGTGGTTCGGCCCGATCGTCTGCGCCACCAGCTCCGCCGGCGCGCGCGAGATCGCGTCCATCCGGCTCTCCCCGCCCATCTCGAAGCCGTCCCGCCCGCTCACCGACAGGCTCACCACCAGGCGCTCGACGGTGCGCAGGGTGAAGCGGCCGTCGAACAGGCGGAGGAACGGGCCGATGGCGCACGACGCGTTGTTGTCCTTGGCCTTGGCGAGCAGGAGCGCGGAGCGGCCCTCGAAGTCGCGCAGGTTCACGTCGTTGCCGAGCGTAGCGCCGACGACCTCGCCGCGCGAGGACACGGCGAGCACGACCTCGGGCTCAGGGTTGTTCCACTCCGAGCCGGGATGGATGCCGACCGCGGCGCCGCTGCCGACCGAGGCCATGGGCGGCGCTTTGGTGAACACCTCGGCGTCGGGGCCGATGCCGACCTCGAGGTACTGCGACCACAGGTCCATGTCCTGCAGCACCTGCTTGACCCGGGCGGCCTCCGGCGAGCCGGCGCGCAGGTCGCGCAGGTTGGCGCCGACGACGGGCTCGAGCCGGGCGCGGATCGACCGGGCGGCGGCGGGGTCGCCCTTGGCGCGCTCCTCGATCATGCGCTCCAGCATCGAGGCCGCGAAGGTCACGCCGGCCGCCTTGATCGCCTGCAGGTCGCACGGCGCCAGCAGCCGCCCGGCCGGGCCGCCGTCCTCGCCGAGGAACGCCGTCAGGTCGCCCAGCGACGGGAACGCCTCCGGCTGCGCCAGGCAGGCCGGCAGGTCGGGGAGCTCCAGCAGGCCGGCGAAGGTGGGCGACAGGCCGGAGAGGTCGCGCACCTGGCCGCCCCCGACCAGCACCGGGCAGGGGCCGCCCTGGGCGTTCGACCAGACGCGGCCGACCAGGAGGGCATCGGGATCGCGGGGCAGCAGATCGGCAAGGGTCATGGAGGCGATCCGTGGCTGAGCGCTCTGGAAAAGCGAAGCTCGCGAAAGCGGGGCCGGGGCCTGCCTGCCGTCCTCACGGCCGCAGCGCCCCGATCGCGTTCACGTGCAGCGAGTACACCGACGTGCTCGCGGCCATGAACAGCCGGTGGCGCTTCCTGCCGCCGAAGCACAGGTTGGCGCAGCCCTCCGGCAGGTGGACCTTGCCGATCAGGGCGCCGTCCGGGGCGTAGCAGCGCACGCCGTCCTCCGCCGGGTCGCCCCAGGCCATGCTACACCAGACGTTGCCCTCGACGTCGGTGCGCAGGCCGTCGGTCATGCCCGGCGCGAAGTCCTCGGCGAAGACGCCGCCGCCGGAGAGGTGCGCGCCATCGACGTCGAAGACGCGGATGTGGGCGGGGCCGCCGTGACTGATACCGCTGTCGACGATGTAGAGCCGCCGCTCGTCCGGCGAGAACGCCAGGCCGTTGGGGCGGACGAAGTCGCCGGCCACGACGCCGGCGCGGCCGCTGGCGGGGTCGAGGCGGTAGACGTTGCGCGGCAGCTCGGCCTGTGCCGGCGTGCCCTCGTAGTGGCCGTCGATGCCATAGCCGGGGTCGGTGAACCACACCGCGCCGTCGGCCGCGACGACGACGTCGTTGGGGGCGTTGAGCGGGCGGCCGTCGTGGCGGTCGAGCAGGGTGGTGACGCGGCCGTCGTGCTCGGTGCGGGTGACGCTGCGGGACTCGTGCTCGCAGGTGACGAGGCGGCCCTCGCGGTCGCGGGTGTTGCCGTTGGCGTGCCGGCTGGGGCTGCGGAAGACGCTGACGTGACCGTCCTCCTCCAGCCAGCGCAGGATGCGGTCGTTCGGGATGTCGCTCCACAGCAGATAGCCGCCGTCGGCGAACCACGCCGGCCCCTCGGCCCAGCGGAACCCGGTGGCGATGCGCTCGATCGCGGCGTTGCCGACGCGGGCGCGGAAGCGCGGGTCGAGCACCTCGACGCGCGGGTCGGGGTAGCGGGTGCCCGGCAGGTTGCCGAGGGGCAGGACGTGGCGCTCGGGGGCGCCGGGGCCGGCGTGCTCATGCATCGGGGCGTCCTCCTTGTCCGGGCGCGGCGTGCGCCGGGCGGGTCATACCATTCGCCCTCTGGGGTGAGCGGTAAAGCAAGGTTGAGGCCCCGCCTTCAAGCATGGGCCTCAAACTCCGCCAAAGGCAGGCCTTTGGAATCCCTTCCTTAAGCAAGGCCGGTCCAGGGGCGGCTCGCCCCTGGCGGGTCTGGGCAGAGCCCAGCCTTGCTTCGCTTGCAGGTCGATGCACGGGCCCATCGGCATCAGGTGCCGGCCTTCCCGCCGCGGCCGTAGAGCAGCAGCATGCCCAGGATCACCAGGCCGTAGATGATCTGCCGGCCGGCGTCGGGCATCTGCATGACCGCGAGCACGCTCTGCAGCAGCACGACGAGCACCGTGCCGACGACGGTGCCGGCGACGCGGCCGCGCCCGCCCATGATGCTGGTGCCGCCGAGCACGACGGCCGCGATCGCCGGCAGCAGGTAGGTGTCGCCCATGCCCTGGTAGGCCTTGCCGGCGTAGCCGCTGAGCAGCAGGCCGCACAGCGCGCACAGCATGCTGTTGGCCATGAAGCATGCCACCACGATGCCGCGCACCGGCAGGCCGCACAGGTAGGCGGCGCGCTCGCGGGTGCCGATGGCGTAGATGCCGCGCCCGAGCGGGGTGCGGCGCAGCACCAGGGTCAGCAGCAGCGACACCGCGACCCACGACCACACCGCGTTGGCGACACCCGGCACCACCTGCCCGGTCGCCAGCCAGCCGACGAGCGGCGGCGCGGTGCTGGGCGGCGCGGAGCCGCCGGTGTAGAGCACCATCAGCCCCTGCAGCGCCGCGTTGACGCCGAGGGTGAAGATCATCGACGGCACCCGCAGCCTGGCGACGCCGAGCCCGTTGACCAGGCCGATCGCGGCGCCCACCGCGAGCGCGATCGGCACGCCGAGCGCGCCGCCGGCCGCCTGTCCCCCCAGCCCGGTGGCCAGCATCGCCGAGGCGGCGATGGTCCAGGGCACGGACAGGTCGATGTGGCCGAGCAGGATCACCAGCATCTGCCCCGACGCCACCAGGCCGAGGAACGCCGCGACCTCGGCCTGCTGCAGCAGGTAGCGCGGCGTCAGGAAGCTCGCGTTGATGCCCGATCCCACCAGCAGCACCGCGAGCACGCATAGGCTGGAGACCAGCAGCGACAGGTCCGCCCGCGCCAGCGCCCGGCGCGGCGCGGGCCACGCGGCTGCCGGCGCGGCACCCGGCGCCCCATGCCGCCCCTCGTCCGCCGCCCCGTGCGACGGCGGCGCCGTGGCGTCCGGGCAGCCCGCATCCACCCCGGCGATGCCCGGCGGGGGCGCGGCGGACCCCGCCCAGGGCGTGCCCAGCCGACTCACCGGTACAGCTCCAGCCGGTTGCGCACCCGCAGCAGCGGCAGCGCGCCCAGGCTGATCGCGGCCAGCAGGATCAGCCCCTGGAACAGCGGCTGCCACAGCGGCGGCGCGTTCAGCACGAACAGCAGGTCGCCGATGGTGCGCAGGATGAAGGCGCCGAACACCGAGCCGACCGCGCCGCCGACGCCGCCGAACAGCGACGTGCCGCCCACCACCACCGCGGCGATCGAGTTCAGCGTCAGGTCGCCGGCCTGGATCATGCTCGCCTGCGCCGACTCCGCGACCAGCGTCAGCAGCAGCCCCGCCATTCCGGCGAAGAACCCGCCCAGCGCGTAGGCCACCGCCCTGGCCCGGCCGACGCGCAGCCCGGACATGTACGCAGAGACCTCCGACGAGCCGACCGCGTACAGCCCGCGCCCGGTCACCGAGCGGCGCAGCGGCACCCACACCAGCAGCAGCACCGCGCCCAGCAGCGCCAGCGTCGCCGGCACGCCGCCCGGCAGCGTGTCGGTCATCGCCGACGCGAACCCGTCGCTCACGTCGCCGCCGGGATCGGGGCGCAGCAGCAGCGACAATCCGTAGAACACCGAACTGGTGGCGAGCGTCGCCACGATCGGCTGCAGCCGCCCGGCGACCACGGCGAGCGCGTTGACGCACCCCGCCGCCAGCCCGCAGCCGAGCACGCCCGCGACGCCGAGCGCGATCTGCAGCGGCGTGCCGGACACCAGGCTCGACGCGAGGCAGTTGGTCAGCACGACGATGGTGCCGACCGAGAGGTCGATGCCGCCGGTCAGCACCGGCAGCGTCTGCGCCACCGCGATCAGCGCCAGCAGCACGCCCTTGTTCGACGCCGTCACCAGCAGGCCGGTGGTGACGCCTTGCGGCTGCATCGCCAGGTACAGCCCGAACATCAGGGCGAAGGTCGCCGCGGCCAGCAGCGTCGCCTGGTTGTGGCGCAGGAAGAAGCCGATGCCGCGCCTCATGCCGCCGCCGCCCCGGCCGCCTCGCCACCGATGTCCAGCGACGCCGAGATGATCGCCGCCTCGGTGATGGCGCCGGCCTCCAGCTCGCGCACCACGCGGCCCGCGTAGAGGATCAGCACGCGGTCGCACAGGCCGATCAGCTCGTCGTAGTCGGTGGTGGTGAACAGCACCGCCGCGCCCTCGTCGGCCAGCGCGCGCAGCAGGCGGTAGATCTCCTGCTTGGTGCCGACGTCGATGCCGCGCGTCGGGTCGCTGAGCAGCAGCACGCGCGGGGCGGCCATCAGCCACTTGCCGATCACCACCTTCTGCTGGTTGCCGCCGGACAGCGTGGCCACCGGCAGCGCCGGCACCGCCTTGATCCGCATGCGCCGCACGATCCCGTCCACCGCGCGCCGCTCCGCGCCGGCGTCGATCAGCGGGCCGCGCCGGCGCCGGTCCAGCGTCGCCATCGCCAGGTTGTCGCGCACCGACAGCGGCAGCATCAGCCCCTCGGTCTTGCGGTCCTCGGGGATCAGCGCCAGGCCCAGCGCCTTGCCCGCCGCCGGCCCGGACGGTCGCACCGCCACCCCATCGACCAGGACCTCGCCCTCCACCCCCGCCAGCCCGCCGAACAGCGCCTGCAGGAACTCGCGCTGCCCCTGCCCGTCCAGCCCGCCAAGGCCGACGATCTCGCCCGGCCGCAGCGTCATGGAGATCCGGTCCAGCCGCGGCGCCCAGCTCAGCGCGCGCGTCTCCAGCACCGGCGCCGCGGCGAGCGGCACGGCGGCTGCGGCAGGCCGGCGCGGCGGGAACACCTGGGTGATCTCGCGGCCGATCATCATGCGCACGATCTCCGCCTCGCCGCGGCTGCCGGCGGCGAAGCTCTCCACGTGGCGGCCGTTGGCGTAGACGGAGCAGGTGTCGGCCAGCTCGCGGATCTCGTGCATGCGGTGCGAGATGTAGAGCACGCACAGCCCCTGCTCGCGCAAGGCCCGGATCAGCCGGCTGACGATGGCCACGTCGTCCGCGGTCAGCGCCGAGGTCGCCTCGTCCAGGATCAGCAGCCGCGGCGAGCGCCCGAGCGCCTTGGCGATCTCCACCATCTGCTGTCGCGACAGAGACAGGTCGCGCACCCTCGCCCGCGGGTCGATCCCCTCGCACCCCACCGCCGCCAGCAGCCGCTCCGCCTCGCGCCGCTGCGCCCGCGCGTCGATCAGCCCGAAGCGGCGCGGCGGCGCGGTGACGCAGATGTTGTCGGCCACGCACAGGTCGGGCAGCAGCGACAGCTCCTGGAACACGCAGACGATGCCGCGCGCCTGCGCCGCCGCCGGCCCGTCCAGCCGCACCGCCTCGCCGTCCACCAGCACGCTGCCGCTGGTCGGCTGCACCACGCCGGAGACCACCTTGATCAGCGTGCTCTTGCCGGCGCCGTTCTCGCCCATGATCGCGTGGATCGAGCCGGCCCGGCACACCAGCGTCCCGTCGGTGAGCGCCGCCACCGCGCCGTAGTTCTTGGTGACGCGGCGCAGCTCCAGAAGCGGAGGTGCGGTGTTCATGCAGGAGCAATCAAGCAAGGCTGGGCTCTCCCTCCGCTGCCCATTCCAACAGCCCGAGAGGGCTGTCGGAACCTTTGGGCAGCTACGTCCGGACCCGCAAAGGGTCCGAGGACCCTTTGATCCCTTGACTTAAGTATTGGATTCCAAAGGCGAGCTTTTGGCGGGGTCCAGGGGCAGAGCCCCTGGCCTTGCCTGCCTGCCTGGCTCACTCCGGCTTCGCCTGCCCGGTGATCTGCGCGGCACTGAGCGTGATGTCGCACGGCGGGAAGTCGCTGGCGGCGAAGAAGGTGTCGCTGAGGTCGGGGAAGTACGTCTCGCCCGCCTTGAGCGTCTTGTAGCTGGCCTCCGGGATCGGCACGCTGACCTCCTGCGGCATCGCCTCGCCCGACAGCGCCGCCAGCGCCGCCTTCAGCGCCACCGCGGCCAGCGCCGGCGACTGCCCGGCGGAGTCGCCGAGCAGGCCGTTCTTGCCGTACTGCGCGATCTGCTTGCGAAAGCCGTTCTCCGCCTCGCCGCCGACCGGGATCATCTCGTGCGCGTCGAGCAGCGCACGCACCGCCCCGATGCTGCCGCCCTGCACGTACAGGCCGTCGAAATGTCCGTTCACCGCCAGCGCGTCCGCCACCGCCTTCTGCGCGGTGCCGTCGTCCCAGTTCCCCACCACCTCGGTGATGCGCAGCCCCTGATCGCCGGCGAGGGCCTGGTGGAACCCGTCATGGCGGTCGCGGTCCACGCTGTTGCCGGACACGCCGCGCACCTCGAGCACCCTGTCCTTCTTCTTCATTGTCGAGTCCAGCCAGCGGCCCATCATCCGGCCCATCTCGACCTGGTCCTCGTTGACCTGGATCAGGAGGTCGTCGGCGCCCGGCTTGTCGAGCACGCTGTCGAAGGTGACGATGAGCACGCCCGCCTTCTTGGCGCGGCGCAGCACCGGGCGGAACGCCGTCGGGCTGTTGGAGTCGAGCAGGATCGCGTCGTACCCGGCGTTGATGAAGTTGTCCATCGCCGCGATCTGCGCCGAAACGTCGGTGCCGACGCTGACGGTGTGCAGCTCCTTGATCCGCCTGGCCACGTCCGGCTCGGCCGCGTAGGCGTTCAGCGTCTGGATCATCTGCACCCGCCACGCATTGCCGACGAAGCCGTTGGCGAACGCGATCCGGTACGGACCCGGCTTGGCGGGCAGCTTCACGACCGCGGACCCGCCGGGCTTGAAGCACTGCGGCAGGTAGGTGTCTGCGGCGCGGGCCGGCTGCGCCACCGCAAGCATCAACGCGGAGGCCGCGACGCACCCACAGGCGCGGCGGAGCAGAGCAGACGCGCCGGGTTTCCCGATCATCGTGACGTTTCCCCATATCTGATTTGCAGGCACGCTAGTCGCGGAGCACGGCGAGGACCAATCGTTTCTGCCCTGCCAGGATGTCCCAGGCGCCTCCCTCCGGAAGCAGGCGCCTGCGCGGGTCCGGGCATCGGCATGGCTCGCCTCACCCACTCTGCATTGTGCCGTCCACCAGGCGGGGCACCCGCACCGTGCTCTGGCGTCGCAGCGCCTCCGGCAGCAGGGCGTCGGGCATGTCCTGGTAGCACACGGGCCGCAGGAAGCGCCGGAT
>JAABUY010000996.1_pt1 | contig 41724 bp, 43 predicted proteins | sample 5560271 | NCBI WGS metagenome assembly JAABUY01 (sample SAMN10711886, study PRJNA513374) | rock metagenome | isolation source: Antarctica rocks | place: Antarctica: Victoria Land, University Valley
ACCGGCTATGCCAATTCTTGGCCGACCGCGCTGGAATGCCGCTGCGCTTCCCGCCCCGGCATCCGTTTCGCTCGCTCGAGGCCTTGCGGCTGATCGCGGCGCTGGACGGCGATCCCGACGCGATCCAGGCGGTCTTCGACTTCATCTGGGCTGACGGACGCGACCCTGGCGAGCCCAAGGAGCGCGAAGCACTCTGCGCCCGGCTCGGCATTGCCGACTACGACGCCCTCGTCGCCGAGCGGGACGCCAAGGCCCGGCTCCGCGCCTGGACCGATGGGGCCATCGCGGCGGGAGTGTTCGGGGTGCCGACGCTGGCCGTGGGCGACGCGCTGTTCTGGGGCGTGGATGCGATGCCGATGGCTGAGGCCGTCCTGGATGACCCCGGCCTGCTGACGCGCGGCGAAATGGCACGCCTAGCCAACGTTCCGGCCGGAGTTCACCGAGGGAGAAGCTGACCAGTTACGCAGACGGACAGTGCCAACCCGACCCAAGGTTGAAAATCGGCACGCGACAGTTACGTAATTTTAACTTATGCTGGCTTATGTCCAGGGCTGACCGGCATGCGCACCGGACGAGCGGGGTATCTGTCACAATGCCGCAACTGTTATCCGACGAGCGACAAGCGAGCAGCGGCGGGTGACCCGATCAGCATGCCGGTGGGTGCTTCCTCCGTCGTGATTACGGAGAGGTTGGACCGCCGCCCGCCACGCGCGTCGGATTTCGCCGCTGAAAACCGGGCGCTGGAGACCCTGGCGTGCGCGATGGCGGCGCAGCCGGCGGCGGTATTGCGCAAGATCGTTGGTGCGGTGATTGAATTATGCCGCGCCGATTCCGCCGGTATCAGCATCATGGAGCCTCGGGGCGACACGGAGGTCTTCTGCTGGCGCGCCGTCGCTGGAACGCTCGGCGCATACGTCGATACCGTTATGCCATACCATGCAAGCCCATGCGCCATGGTGCTCACCAGCGACACCGTCCTGCTATTCGATCGCATCACGGAGCAACAATTTCCTGCCGTGAAGGATATCGAGCCGCCAATTTTCGAGACCCTGCTGGCGCCGTTCCATCGGGATGGCAAGCCGATCGGGACAGTTTGGGCAGTATCCCATGATCCCGACCGGAAGTTCGACGCCGAGGACGCAAGGCTATTGCGCAGCCTGGCGCATTTCGCGTCGGCGGCCCACCAGATGGCCGCCGCACTCGACGCCGCACAGGCGGGCCGTCGCGAGCTGGAGTGGCAAGTCAATGAGCGGACGCGCGCGCTGCACAATGCCAATTTGGCATTGCAGCGGGAGGCGGCGGAGCGGGCGCGGGCCGAGGAGGCGCTGCGCCAGTCACTGAAGATGGAGGCGGTCGACCAGCTTACGGGCGGGATCGCGCATGACTTCAACAACATGCTCCAAAGCATTGGCGGCAGCCTGGAGATGCTGCAGCGCCGAGTGGAGCAAGACCGGTTGCCTGAGGCCGCTCGATATATCGAAACGGCCCGCACGGGGGTGGAGCGCGCGGCGGCGCTCACCCATCGGCTGCTCGCATTCTCTCGCCGGCAGATGCTGCAGCCGCGGCCGGTGACGCTGGGCACCTGCATCGCCAGCATCGCAGAGCCGATCCGGCGAGCTGTGGGGCCGGACATCGCAGTCGAATTTTCGCTGTGTGGCCAGACCTGTCCTGTGCTGTGCGATCCGGACCAACTCGAAAGCGCGCTGCTGAACCTCGCCGTCAACGCGCGCGACGCCATGCCCGGCGGCGGCACCCTCACCGTCGCAACGGCTGACCGGATTTTGACCTCGGCCGAGCTTCTTGGCCAGGAGGGGGCCAAGCCAGGCGCCTATGTCGAGATCAGCGTGACCGATAGCGGAACGGGCATGACGGGTCATGTCGCTTCGCGCGCCTTCGACCCATTTTTCACCACTAAACCGGTCGGGCAAGGCACCGGGCTAGGCCTCTCGCAAATCTATGGCTTCGCGCGCCAGTCGGGCGGGTTGGCGCGGCTGGAAAGCGTGCCGGGCCAGGGCACGACGGTGCGGCTGTTGCTGCCTTGCCACGTAACGGATCGCAAGATTTCCGCGCTACGGCAGCTTGAGGCCCGGACCGGGCACGACACCACGGTGCTTGTCGTGGAGGACGAGGAGGACGTTCGTGCCCTCGTCGCCGACGCATTGCGCGAGCAAGGCCACACGGTGCTGGAGGCTGCAGACGGACAGGCCGGAGTGCGCGTGCTGCAGTCGGACGCTCGGGTGGACGTGTTGGTCACCGACGTCGGCCTGCCCGGGATGGACGGGCGCCAACTCGCCGACGCGGCGCGCGTGGGTCGGCCCAACCTGCCGGTCCTATTGATCACCGGCTATGCCGAGGCCGCGCTGGATGCCCATCTCGCGCCGGGGATGGAGGTGATCCATAAGCCGTTCGCCCTTGACGTGCTTGCCGAAAAGACGCGCGGCATGGTCGAGGCGGCCCGGGCGGCAGCGGCCGAAGACGGGCTTGCAGCGATCGGCTGATCAGTTCAAGGCTGGTCAGTTCAAGGCTGGTCAGTTCAAGGCTGGTCAGTTCAGGCCGGGCCGAACCTCAAACCGCTCGCCCGCCTCATGCCCAGCGTCGAAGGCGTCAAGGTTCACCCGCCGCGTTGCCGGCTTGCGCGACCGGAAGCGCAGGCCGAGCTTCTCCAGCTCCGCGTCCACCACCCCAGCCTTCGCGAGCACCAGGTCGCGGCCGGATGAGCTGTGCAGCGCCGCCTCCCGCTCGGCCCGCATCGCCGCGAGCTTCGACTGGATGCCGTGCGAAAGGCCGAGCACGAACGATGTATGCAGCGCCCGCCGCCGACCGCCACGGCCCCGCAGGTATTCGGGACCGGCGCGAAAGCGGTTGGCCTCCGTTTCGAAGGCGTGGGCGATCAGGTGCATGAGATAGACCGCTGCCTGGACGTCCGTCGGCAGGCCGAAGAACACTTGGGCGAGCCGGCCTTCCGCGTCGGTTTCGAACCAGAAGCGGCAATCGAAGAACGCGGCCACAGCCGGGGCGCACTCGTCGAGCGGCCCGATCCGGCTGCGCCCGGTGCGCACGTCGCCGCGTTCGCAGGGCTGCGCCTTGAGCTCGAGCTCGGACATCGACAGGCCGTGGCGGTCCAGCAGTTCCGCCACTTTCAGGGCCGCCGCCATCGCCTCCTGCTCGGTGCAGCCGCGGTCCGTCGTCTTGGAGCGCAGCGCCTGAATGCGGGCCAGCAATGCGGCCGTGCTGGCGATCATCCCTGGACTACTCCGAATTCTACTCGGGCAACGGGATGAACTCGGCGTCCCCCGCGACCCGGTCGAAGCGGCCGGCGCGCCAGTCGGACTTGGCCTGCTCGATCCGCTCGCGCCGGCTCGAAACCAAGTTCCACCAGACGTGCCGCGGCCCGTCCATCGGCTCGCCGCCCAGCACCAGTAAGCGCGTGGCCGTTACGGCTTGAACGGTAATGCGGTCGCCGGGCCGGAGCACCAGCAGGCGCCCGCCCTCGTGGGTATCGGGGCCGATCTGCACCGAGCCCTCCAGCACATAGACGGCGCGTTCGACATGGTCCGCCTCGATCGGCAGGCTGGCCCCGGCGTCGAGCGCGGCGTCGGCATAGATCATGTCCGAGAACGTCTTCACCGGCGAGCGCACCCCGAACATCTCGCCGGCGATCACCCGGACCCGCTTGCCCTCCCCCGTCACCTCCGGCAGCGCGTCGCGGCCGACGTGGGCGAAGTCCGGCGCGGTTTCCTCATGCGCCTGCGGCAGCGCGACCCAGGTCTGGATGCCATAGAGCCGCTTCTCGACCGGACGAAGCTCGGCCGCGGTACGCTCGGAGTGGACGATCCCGCGGCCGGCCGTCATCCAATTCACAGCGCCGGGCCGGATCGCCTGCACAGTGCCGAGGCTGTCGCGGTGCATGATCTCGCCATCGAACAAATAGGTGACGGTGGCGAGCCCGATATGCGGGTGCGGGCGCACGTCGAGGCCGCGGCCGGCGTGGAACACGGCCGGACCCATATGGTCGAAGAACACGAACGGCCCGACCATCTGCCGCTCCTTGGACGGAAGCGCACGCCGCACCTCGAAGCCGCCGAGGTCGCGCGCGCCCGGCACGATCACCGTTTCCACCAGCGGCCCGTCCGGACCCAGCATCGGCTCGGCGTCGTCGCCTTCATAACGGCTCATGGCATCTCTCCATCGCAGTGCGGCATCCTGGAAACCGATATAGGGATCGGCCTCGTCGGCCGTCCATCACGGAGGGGCCAAAAAGGTCCCGAACGCCCGCGGGCTCTCGCCGACCTTGATCTTGCGGACGACCTTGTTGCTGGCCACGTCGATTTCGGCCAGCCGGTTGTCCATCCAGACCGCCACGTAGGCCCGGGTTCCATCGGCGGACATGACGATCCCCTCGGGATAGTCGCCCACCGCGATGTCGGGCAGGGATGTAAAGGCGCCGTCGAACACCGACAGGGTGCCGCTGTGCTGGTTCGTTACCATGATCCGCGATCCGTCGGGGGTGACCGCGACGGCGTATGGGAATTCCCCGACCTTGAAGCGCCGGGTCTCCTTGAGGGCGGCGGCGTCGACGACGGACACATCGCTGGATTGAACGTTGGCGACAAAGATTCGACCGCCCTGGATGGTCACACCAAACGGCGCGTGGCCGACCGGCACGGTCGCAAGCGTGGCAAGGGTTGTGAGATCGATGACGGACAGGGTGTCGCTTTCACGGTTGGCGACATAGAGCCGTGCGCCGGCCGGGTCGATTGCTAGGCCGGAGGGCGACTGTTCGACCTTGATGGTGCCCAGTTGGGTCAGCTCGGCCGGGTCCAGGACGGCGACGGTGTCGCCATACCAGTCGGCCACGAACACCCGGCCGTCGCGCGGGCTGACCACGATCCCGAGCGGCCCGGCACCCGCCGGAACCTCCGCCACCGTCGATAACCGGCCGTCCTTGCGCTCCAGGACGCTGACGCTGTGGCCTTCGGCGTTGCTTACGTAGATGCGGCGCCCGTCAGTCGCCACCGCCACTCCTGCCGGCTTCGCGCCAACGCCCACCGTTTGGATGACGGCGCCAGTCGCCGTGTCCACGACCGAAACCGTGTCGTCGCCCTGGTTGGTGACGTAGGCCAGCGCGGCCTCCGCTGGCGCCGGCGCCGCCAGCAGCGCCAGGCAGGCTAGGACGAACCTCAACCAGCGCGCTCGGCAATGGCCTTGATGTTGTCGAGGCCGGCGCGGAGCACGCCGGCGACCGCCTTCGACGATGCGGCGTCGTTCAGCTCGGGCGGCGGGTCGTTCAGCATATAGCCGCGATAGAACGCCGCACGCCATTCGATCGTGCTGCCGCCGGCGGGGTTGTCCTGCACCTCGAACCAGGCGGTGTAGTTGTTCACCGGCAGGACCTTGGGATCGACCTTCTCGATCTTGTATTGGTAGCTATGGGCGGCCGCGTCGTACTTGACCAGTTCCTCATCGAAATGCGGCTCACCCTCCGCCTTGAGCGTAAGCGTGCGCTTGGAGCCGACCTCGTTGCCGCGGTCCGCCGGGCTGGACGCGATGAGCGGGTGCCAACGGGCGATGGAGTCGAAGTCGCCGACGATGGCCCAGACCTGGGTCGGGGTGCGCGTGATGTCGACGGTTTGCGTGACTTTTTGGCGTGTCGGGCCGTGCGCCTGGGCCCGGTGGGCGGCGAGGCCGGCCGCGGCGGTAGCCAAGGTGGCGATCAAGCGTCGCCGATGTATTTGCAGCATATAGCGTTCCCATCCCGGATAGTGTCGCGCACTGGCGGTAAGATCGCGCAGAATGGCAGACGGCACCAGGGGGCGGTTAGCGGCTGTTCGGTCGGTTTCGCGGCGGGCCTAATGGGACCGCGGATCAGCGGGGTTCCCGATCCAGGTCAGGAAATCTCTTGGGATCATCGGCCGGCCAAAGAAATATCCTTGCACCTCATCGCAAGCGGTGCCGGCGACAATGTCCAGCACCTGCCTGGTCTCAACCCCTTCGGCAACCACGCGGTAACCCAGGTCGTGCGACAGCAAAATCATCGTCGAGACCAGCGATCGCTTGCGCCCATCGGTCGCGAGATCACGCATGAACGATTGATCGATCTTCACGACCTGGATGGGCAGCCGCTGCAGGTAGGACAAGCTGCTGTATCCCGTCCCGAAATCATCGATCGCCAAGCGGATTCCAGCTTCCGCAATCGCTTCAAGCTGCGCAAGCGCCTGACCGCCGTCCGTCATGAGGGCGCTCTCGGTTATCTCGAGCTCCAGATGTTCGGCCGCGAGTGCGTGCTTGGCCAAGCCTCGCATGATACGGGCATCGAGATCGTGTTCGAGCAAGTTGGACGCGGAAACGTTTACGGAAAGCTGCAGGTCGAGGCCGGTGATGCGCCAAGCCGCGAGCTGCTTCAAAGCAGCCTCAAGCACCCAGGCGGTCATTGCTTTGGCCATCGAGGTTTGCTCGATGATTGGAATGAACTCGCCCGGCGAGATCGCGCCGAGACTTGGATGCTTCCAGCGCAGAAGCGCCTCGGCACCCACGCATGTGCCGGACACGAGGTCAATACGCGGCTGGAACACAAGGCTCAGTTGGTCAGCAGCCTCAAGGGCTGCCCCGAACTCGTTGAGAAGCGTGAAACGCCGGCGGTGCACCATGTCCTGGGCGGACGAGTAGACACTCACCTTGGTTTCTGTCGCATGGGCATCCTGGACAGCGCTGTTGGCGGTCCGCAACACGTCGCGAGGCTTAACTTTTCCCAAAGCAAACGAGGCGATACCGATCACCGACGTCGTGACGAAGCGAGAGCTTGCGGACGCGCGAAAACCAGCCAACTCTTTCGCAAGAAGCGCGACATAGCTCTGCTCCTCGACATTGGGTGGGGACAAAAAGGCAAACTGGGTCGGTGCGACGTGATAAGCTGTTCGGGCTGGGCCAATAGCCGACTTGATCCCCGAGGCTGCCTCTTGGATCATGTCATCAAGGAACGAGGGACCCATCACCCGCATGGCGGTGCCGAGTTGCTCCGGGCGGGCAATATCGATCAAGACGAGGAACCGCCACTCGTGCGCCGGACAGTCTTTCGCAAGATCATCTAAATCTTCGATGAACTGATTTTGGTTCGGCATTCCGCTGAGCGAGTCAATCCGGCCGAACGCGTGCTGCAGTTCGATCTGCGCCATCACCATTGCCGCAAGGTCATTCAGGGACGCCATCTCGATCTTGGACGCCTGCCGCGGCTCCAGCCCCAAGACACACATCGAGCCCAGGCAGAATCCATCGCCCGTCGTCAACGGCGCACCGGCATAGAAGCGCACTCCGGCACCGGCCAGTAGGCTGTCGCAATACGAGGGATCAAGCAGCAGGTCTGGGATCGTTAGGCTATGCGAGCTGCTGGTCACCTGTGCACAGGGCGCCTTATGCCGAGGAATAAAGGCTTGATCGATGCCGACCCGTGATTTGAACCACTGCCGGTCGCAATCGGTCAGCGATACGGCTGCTAGAGGCAAGTTGAATATTTGGCTCGCCATACGGGTGATGCGATCGAACGCCTCGGTCGGCGGCGTGTCCAGCAGGCCCAGCTTGTGCAACGCAGCAAGGCGCGCATCTTCGGTCCAATCCACCGGTGACGGCATGCCCGCTATTGTAGAGTTCGATGACGGCGAAACCGGATTAGGTGCCGCAGAAGCACAGGGTTCGGTAGGACAGCGGTGCTCAATCGCTAGGGATGCAGAAGCGGCGGGAGTGAAGATTGACTCAGCCGCTTGCAGAACTTCATCTAAATTCAATGGGATAGGCTTTCCAAGGTGTATCCGATGGGTAGGATGTCAAACCCGTGACTTCTGGAGGATACAGCTCAAAGGTTTATCATTACCTTCTTCTGAAGCATGTTAGGTTTTGGCATTTCACCAAATTGTCTCCGGGCTTTGGTGACAATCCGCGGCCCGGCTGCGATAGGGCAGGCCCAGCATCGGCAGCGATGCTGGGCCTGCCCTATCGCAGCCGGGCCGATTACCGAATACCGCAAAGACTTAACTGGATCGATCTTATCACGCTGCCAGCGTGCCCTTCTGCTTGGCCACATGGGTCGCAATCAAATCCATCAGCGGCGGCGATAGGCAGTCATACGGCTCGAGGCCAAGCTCGCGCAGGCGGCCGCGGATCGCGCCCATCTGGTCGGGCTTGGTTCCAGACTCGATGATGGACGAAACGAAAGCTGCGAACTCCGGCGCGGCCCAGCCCTGCTCATGCGACAGCTCGGTATGAACGAAGTCAAGGCCGTAGAACGGATGGCCCGTGTTCTCGATCCGCCCATACAAATGAGCGCCGCAGCCGGTGCAGGCGTGCCGCTGGATGGCCGCGCTGGCATCGACGACCTTCAGCTTATCGGCGTTCTCCAGCACCTTGACCTTGTCGCGCGATACTACGGCAACGACCGAGAACACCGCACCGGCCGGCTTCCAGCACTTGGAGCAGCCACAGGCATGGTTGAAGGCGGTCTGCGCCGAGACCTCGACCTTCACCGGATTGGTGGCGCACTTGCAAACCAGCGTGCCGCCCGCAAAGCCCGGCGCGGCCGGTGCAATGCCGTTGTCGACGGACGGATGGATATGGATCGGGCTGGCCATGACGGTACTCCCTGCTTCGAGCGCCGGTTCAGCCGGCACCCGTTATTGATGTTGCCGCGTCACAGCTTCGCCCGGCTTGGGCACGGATGCAATGGACGACGTCGCAATGACGAGACATGCGCCAGGGTCTAAAATGTAACGCGCACCCCACCAAAGCCGCCAATCGGCGCGGCTAGACTGTAGGAGCGCGGGTTGGTCGCGTTCGGCGCCTGAGCAAGGAAAACCGACGAGGTCGGCGAGAACGTGCCGTAAGTGTAGTACTTGGCATCGTTGACATTCTCGACCAGCCCGAAGAGCTGGATGTTCGGCGTAAGCTGATACTGCGTATTGAGGTTCAGCGTGACGAAGCCCGGCAGCCGCGGCGTCAGGTTGGCCCGGTCGCCAAACAGATATTGGCCGCTTTGATAGATCCCCGCCGCCCCCACGGTCCACTTGTCGGTAGCCTTGTAATACGCCCCGAACTTGAGCTGGTTGGCCGGGACGCCGGGGAGGCGGTTGCCGGGCCGGACGGTGAGGTTTCCGTTGGCATCGGCCTGCGGATTGTTGCCGGCGGACTCAACGAAACTCGATTGATACGTGGCGTCGGTGTAGCTGTAGTTGACGTAGGCCAGCCAGCGCGGCGTCTTGACCTGCACGCCGGCGTCCACCCCCTGCCGCCGCGTTTGCCCGACGTTCTGGAAGAATGCCCGTCCCAGGGCGACGCTGTTGATGAAAGCGATGTCGTCGTCGAGCGTGGTGTGGAACAGGCCCACGTTGTAGGTGAGCCGCACGTCCTCCGTCGGCCGGACCGTGCCGCGCAGGCCGGCCTCCACGCTGTGCGCCACCACCTGTTTCAAGTTTGGGTCGCCGGTGAAGAAGTTGGCGAGGCTGCAGCTATCGGCCGGCCCGGCGCAGGACAGCTCGGCGGGCGTGGGCGCCCGGTTGGCTTCGGAGTAACCGGCGTAGGCGGTAAGCCAGGGGGCGACGTCGTAGGTCATGCCCACGGCCGGGTTGAAGCGATTATAGGTGTGCTGGCCCGTCAGGTTGCCGCCACCCTGATCGGACAGGTCGACCTGGGCCGCATTGAAGCGGCCGGACACCGTGACCGCCAACCGCTGCGTCAGGTTCATCGTGTCGGAGAAGAAGAAGCCGTAATAGGCATTGCTGGTCGCGAGCCGCACGGGCGTGTTCGTGCCGGGCTCGTCGATGGTGACGCCAGGGCCGATGAAGACGCGGTCCAGCGGCGTCAGGCCGCCGAGGCGCGCCGTGGCGCCGAACTGCGTCTGCGCGCCGTCGAAGCTGAAGCCGGCAACCAGATGGTTCTTGAGGCCGAACACGTCGCCGGTGTTCGTCACCTGCACCGACGCGCCGTAGCTGTTGGTGTTCGTCGTCTGGCTGTCCAGCTCCGAATACGGGCCGCCGTTGAGGAAGTCGGGGATCAGGCTGCCGCCCCGGGTCGTGCTGAAGCCGCCGCTGCCGTTCACCAGCAGCCCGGACCCGTCATTGGCGGCCACGTCGTTGGCAAGGTTGCCGTTTACGATCCGCTGCTGCAAATAACGGTAGTAGGCGAGCGCCTGGATCGAGGCCGTGTCGGACACGTCGTGGCTGCCCTGCAGATTTACCGCCAAATAGCGATTGGCGATCAGGTTCGGCGCCGTAAATTGGGCGGCCGGATTGACGGCCAGCAGCTCGACCGGCGACGTGCCGGGGCCGTTCAGCACCGAGTTGGCGAGAGTGAGGTTCAGGTGCACCTCGGAGCGGTCGCTGCGCCAGCCAAGGTCGCCGTAGAAGTTCTGGATGTCGGAGGATTGCAGGTCGCGCCAGCCGTCCTGGTGCCGCTCGGTCGCCGCGATGTAGGCGCTGACGTTGCCGAGCTGCTTGCCGTATTGGAACTCGCCCACGGCCCGGCCGAACGAGCCGCCATAGAGCGCCGCCTCGCCGCCATGGTAGGTGAAGCCGTTCTTGAGCTGCACGCTCACCGAACCCCCCAGGGCGTTCAGGCCGAATACCGGGTTGGGGCCTTCCAGGTTTAGCTGGTTGATGGCGATGCTGGGGATCAGGTCCCAATTCACCGTGTCGCCAAAGGCGTCGTTGAAACGGGCGCCGTTCACATAGACCGCCAGCCCCTGCGGCGTGCCCTGCAGCGGAGACACCTCGAAGCCATGATACAGCAGGGTCGGCTGGTCGGGATTGCCCGACGCGGACGAAAGGTTCACGCCGCCGACCTGTTCGTTGAGCGCCCGCAGCGCATTGGGCGTGCCGGCGCGGGTGATGTCGCCGCTGTTCAGCACGTTGGTCGCGGCCGGCAGCTTGTTGCGGTCGATGCCGGAACCCAGCAGCGGGCTGCTGTCGATGATATTGACGGTCGGCAGGGCAATCTCGGTGGGAGCTTCGTCACCCGGCGCGGCGCCAGGTTGGGCGAGCGTGATCACCGGCAGCAGCGCAGCAGCCGGCGTTATCACCGCAATGGCGGCGGACACGGCCAGGCGCCTCCGCTTCGTGCTTGTCATCCAGAACGTCCTGCCGGCCAGCTTCGGGTTATTTGCAATCCGTGAGGTCGCTGTCCGACAGAGAGAACGCATACTTGCCCCCGCCCTTCAGCTCGACGTTCCGGACCGTGCAGATCCGGCCGGGCTTGGTGGTCAGCCGCACGTCGTAGCGGCCCGGCGTGACGCCGGTAAGGCGCAGCCGCTCGTCATGGTCCACGCTGCCGTCACGGTCGTTGGCGCATTGGTTGGCGCCGAACTCAGCGCTGCCAACCGGCGCCATGACCAGGTTCGTGATGGTGACGCTGGTCAGGTTCCAGAACGCCAGCCGCTCCTGCGCCGCAGCCGGCCATATGGCGCCGCACAGCGCCAGGAGGACGAGCACTGCACGCATCGGATTACCCAAGCAGCTGGCGCGCGTGGTGCGCGATGTGGTCGGCGACGAAGGTTTGGATGAACCAATAGCTGTGGTCGCCGGGTTGCCGCCGCAGGGTCAGCTCCTGACCCGACGCCGACGCCGCCTGCTCCAGCGCCTCCGGATGCAGCTGGCTGGTGAGGAACTGGTCGTCCTGCCCTTGGTCGACCAGGATTGGGCCGGGATAGGGTCGCTTGCGCATCAGCAGGCTCGCGTCCCACGCTTCCCAGGCGGTTCGGTCAGGCCCGAGGTAGCCGGTGAACGCCTTCTGTCCCCACGGCACCGCGACGGGATTGGCGATCGGGGCGAATGCCGAAACGGAGTGCCAGCGCGACGGCTCCCGCAACGCGGTGACCAGCGCGCCGTGCCCGCCCATCGAGTGCCCGAACACGCCGCGCCGATCGGGTCGGATTGGAAAGTTCGCCTCGACCAACGCCGGCAATTCCTGCGTCACATAGCTCGCCATGCGATAATGCGCGGCCCAGGGCGCAGCCGTCGCGTCCAGATAAAATCCGGCACCGACGCCGAAATCCCAGCTCGCCGCCTCGTCGGGTAAATTCAGCCCGCGCGGGCTGGTGTCGGGCATCACCAGCGCCAGCCCATGCTCCGCAGCCAGGCGCTGGGCTCCGGCCTTGATGGCAAAGGTCTCCTCCGTGCAGGTCAGGCCGGCGAGGTAGTAGAGCGCCGGGCAGCAGCCCGGTTGCGAACCCTGGTGCACTTGCGGCGGCAGGAAGACGGCGAAGCGCATATCGGTCCCGGTTGCGGTCGAGGCGTGGCTGTAGAAGCCCATCGTGCCGCCGAAGCAGGCGTGCTGGCTCCGTGTCTCCATTGCCGCCACCGGTCAGGCCACCGTCTCGTAGAAGCCGAGCGCCGGGGCGCCGTCGTAGAATTCCGGGATGTCGGCAAAGATCTCGGCGCCATGCTGGTCAGCGGCGGTCTTAAAGCTGTCCATTGAGTCGAAGGTCAGCAGCGTCGTGACCATGTAGGCGGGGGCCGCGCCATCCGGCGCAGCCACGCCGCGCATCACTTGGTCGTGCTGCAGTCCCATCGGTGTCCACAGGCGCCGAACCAGCGGCATGTGGGTTGCCGCATAATAGGCATGGTGGAACCGGGCGCCATCGCCGCCCGGATACATCACGGTGATCACCAGCATCTTGTTTCCCCTCTGGACGTCTTTGTCGCCGTCCATGCTGCGGTGTCAATGGCGTTTTGAAATAGAGGAGCGGCGTATTGAGAGACAGGCGCGCGGCCGGCAGCGGGCGAGAAGCGATTGGCCGGCGGCCCAGGCCAAGGCAGTGCGCCTCGACATTCGCCGGCAGGTTCCCATAATCGGCATAGGCCAGCGTCGGCATGGCGCGGCAATGGGGAGGGACGATGCGGTATCTGTTGGGATTGGCGACGGTCATGGTCGTGGGATTGACGGCTGGCGCGGCACGGGCGGACGGCGACCCGGCACTCGGCCAGGCTTCGTTCAAGGTGTGCGCAGCCTGCCACTCGGTCAAGGCAGGCGAGAACAAGATCGGTCCCAGCCTGCACGGCGTCGTCGGGCGGCCGTCCCACGCCGTCGAGGGCTTCAGCTATTCCGAGCCGATGAAGGCCTACAACGTGACCTGGGATGCGGTGACGCTCGACCACTACCTGGCCAATCCCCGCGGTGTGGTCCCCGGCACGAAGATGATCTTTGTCGGACTGAAGAAAGACGACGAGCGGGCGAACGTGATCGCCTATCTCGAAACCCTCAAGTAAGCGTAGCAGCGACGCGGGCGCCCTCGGCAATACCGCGTCGCCGGCTGGCTTCAGGCACGACGAGCTCCCGGACCACCTGGGCCGGACCTGCGGACAGCAGCAGGATGCGGTCGGCAAGCGAAGCGGCCTCTGCCCGGTCGTGCGTAACCAGCACGGCTGTGCAACGCTGTGTCCGCGACGCCGTCGCCAAGACCGTCCTGCCCTGCTCGGCCATGGCGCGATCGAGCGAGACGAATGGCTCGTCCAGCAGCAGCAGCGCCGGCTCGACCGCAAATGCGCGGGCGATGGCGGCACGGCGCGCCATGCCCAGGGACAATGCCGGCGGATAGAGATTGGCATAATCGGCGAGGCCCAGCGATGTCAGCAATGCCCCAGCCGCGGCCGGGTCGGGTGGGCGGACCAGGGCGATATTCTCCCGCACCGTCCGCCAGGGCAGCAGCCGCGGTTCCTGGAACACGGTGCCGATCCGGGGTGCGACGCCGCCAGCCCAGGCGATCCGGCCGTCGAACTGCGTGTCCAAGCCGCCGATGATGCGCAGCAGCGTCGTTTTGCCGCAGCCGGACGGGCCGACTAGGGCGACGATCTCGTTCTGCTCCAGGGTGAAGTGCAGGTCCGCCAATACGGTGCGCGGCCCCTCACGGCCCGGCATCGTCTTCCGGGCGATGGCGACGTCCAGCATCACCGCCACCGGTTGGCCCGCCGCTCCAGCGGCTGCAGCGCCAGCCACTCGATCAATTGCACCACGACGATGAAGGCCAGGGTGTAGGCGAGGATGCCGGTCACGTCGAACAGCTGGAAATATACCTGGATCTAAAAGCCGACTCCGTCGCTGCGGCCCAGCAGCTCCGCCACCAGCACGATCTTCCAGATCAGCGCGAGCCCGGATCGTGCGGCGGCAAAAAGGTAGGGATAAAGCTGCGGCAGCACGACGTGGCGCAGGACGGCGGCGCGGCCCACGCGGAAGCTGTGGGCCATGTCGATCAGTCCCTGGTCCAGTGCCCGGGCGCCTTCCCGCACCGTCACCGCCGTGCTCGGCAGCTTGTTGAGCGCGACGGCGGCGATAGCGGTGGCCTCGCTCAGCCCGAACCAAACGTAGATCAGCACGATGGCGACCAGCGCCGGCAGGTTCAGCAGACCGATGACCAGGCTGTCCAGCGCGCGGTCCAGCCATCGCCAGCGCCCCATGGCGACGCCGAGCACCGTCCCCAGCGCCATCGCGATGATGAAGGCGCAGGCGACCCGCGCCAGGGTGATGCCCAGTTGGCGCTCCAGCTGACCGGAGGCGGCCTCGTGCGCCAGGGCGGCCATGACGGTGCTGACGGGTGGAAAGAGCCGGCTGCTGATCAAGCGCGCGGCGAGTTCCCAAGCCGCCAACAGTCCGAGCACGGGCCAAAGGCGCGCCGTCCAGCCCAACCGTCTGCGTTCCCGATAGCCGTGCTTCAGCTTGGGGACCAGAACGTGCCGGGCGCCAGATGGACGGCTGGCCCGACGAGAGCGGGGCCGCCAATGGCCGCCAGGACGTCATACAGGCGCGCCGTGGCTTCCAGGTCCCAACGGCCCTGCGCTCCGCGCCGATACCAGGACCGCAGCCGCGCGAGCTCGTTCGGCTCCGACGTGCCGGTCAGGGGGGCGATGCGGTCCCACTCCGCATCCGACTCCACCAGCATCGACCGCGCCTTGGCGGATGCGTCGATGAAGCCCTGCACCGCGGCCGCATTGCGCGCCGCGAAGGCGTCGGAGAACACCCAGCCCAGGAACGGCACGCCGGACGGGATGCCCAACGCCTCGACCGCGTCCTCCATCGCCAGCACCCGGCGCTGCCCGGCTGCCTCGGCCCGGGCGGCGAAGGGCCAATAGGTCAGCACGGCGTCGAGCCGCCCGGCCCCGATCTGCTCGGCCAGCAAAGGCGGCGGGCCGAAGCTCTTGATGGTGGCCTGATCGAGATCCAAGCCCAGGGTGCGCTGCGCGTAGGCCCGCAGCAGCAGCCAGCTCTTGTCCAGCGGACTGCCGGCGATGCCGAGCCGCCGGCCGCGCAAGTCGGCCACCGTGTGCACCGGCGATTCCTGCGGCGTCATGATCGCGCCGAGCGCCCCGGATGTTGGCGAAAGCGTCCAGTCGGCGCCAGACGCCCGCTGACGTGAGACCCAAAGCCAGTCCTGCACGACCATGTCGACGCGCCCGGCCTGCAGCGCCACCTGGGTCGCCTGCGCGGCGGCGAACTCGACCGGCTCGACCACGATGCCGGCCGCGGTGTCGAGGCCGTGCGTCCGCATGACGTCCAGCTCCCACGCCACGCTGCCGAACCGCAAGGTGCCGATGCGGATTGGCGGCCCACCCGCCTGCGTCGCGGCCGCCCGCGCGGCAACCGGCGGCAACGCTGCCATGAGCGGCAACAGCAGTAACGCGCGGCGTCCGTGGTGCATGCGGCCCCTCCCCGGGCGGTCTCGATTGCGGCCATGCGCACACACCGCGGGCCAATGTCAATCGCGCGGCGTGATCGGTCCGCAGATGTGACGTCTCGGGAGGGGCTGACAAGCCGGCAGGCGCGGGCCACACTTAGGAAATGCCGCGAGCGGAACGTGGCCCTTGGGAGAAACGGATGCCGGCCTTCTCCGGTCCAATCGCACTGGCCTTGGCGCTTCTCACGATCGCGCCTGCCGTCGCAGTGGAACCCGTCACGGTGGGCATCGGCTATCTTGCGCTGGCGCCGAAGCGGGTGGGGCCGCAGGTGGCGCTCGACCCACCCTTGACCGATGAGGGCGTGCAGGGCGCCCGCCTCGCTTTGACCGACAATCAGACGACCGGGCGGTTCCTGAACCAGGCCTATGCCCTGCACGAGTCGCTGCAGCCGGACGCCGACGCCGTGATGGCAGCCGCACGCTCGATGCTGGCGGCCGGAGAGCGGGTCATCGTCACCGACCTGCCCGCGCCGCTGCTGCTGCGGGTCGCCGACCTGCCGGAGGCGCGCGACGCCATCCTGCTCGACGCCACCTCCGAGAACGACAGCCTGCGCGGCAGGGATTGCCGGGCGCGGGTGCTGCATATGCTGCCGAGCCGGGCCATGCTGGCGGATGCGCTGATGCAGTTCCTCGCGGTCAAGCGCTGGCGCAGCCTGCTGCTGGTGCAGGGCCATGGCGAGGCCGACGCCGCCTATGCCGACGCGCTGCGCCGGTCGGCCCGCAAATTCCAAATGCGCATCGTCGCCGACAAGCCCTGGACCTTCGAGCCCGGCGCGCAGCGCACCGACACCGGCCACGTCACCATCGGTGCCGAGGTCGCGCGCTTCACCCAGGGCCTGTCCTATGATGTGCTGGTGGTGGCCGACACGGCGAACGAGTTCGGCGATGACCTGGCATTCCGGACGGCGGACCCGCGGCCGGTTGCCGGCACGCACGGCCTGGTTCCCGCCGCCTGGGCGCGGCCGTTCGAGCAGTGGGGCGCGACCCAGCTGCAGGCCCGGTTCCTGAAGCGGGCCGGACGCTGGATGACCCCGCACGACTTCGGCGCGTGGATGGCGGTGCGCGCGGTGGGCGAGGCGGCCAGCCGCGGCCCGGGCGCCGACCCCGCGTCCATCGCCGCCTATCTGCGCAGTGCGAAATTCGAGCTGGCGGCGTTCAAGGGCTCCCGCCTCACCTTCCGCCCGTGGGATGGCCAGCTGCGCCAACCCGTGCTGCTGGCCGACACGCGCAGCCTGGTTTCGGTCAGTCCGCAGCCAGGCTACCTGCACCAGTTCTCCGAGCTGGATACGCTCGGCATCGACCAGCCGGAGACGACATGCAAGATGTAGCGTGGCAAGATGTAGCGTGGCAAAATGCAGCTCTAGTGCTTTGCGCGCTGCTGCTCACGACCGCGGCAGCGCGGGCCGAGCGCCTGTTCGTCTCGAACGAGAGGGACAACACGATCACCGTGATCGACGGCGCGACTCTCGCCGTCACCAACACGATCAAGGTCGGCGACCGCCCGCGCGGCATCGTCGCCAGCAAGGACGGCCGCAGCGTGTATATCTGCACCAGCGACAGCGACCATATCGAGGTGCTGAACCTCGCCACCCTGACCGTCGACCGCATCCTGCCGAGCGGGCCGGACCCCGAGCTGTTCGCGCTCAGTCCCGATGGCGGCACGCTGTACATCGCCAACGAGAACGACAACATGGTGTCGATCCTGGACATCAAGGCCGGGCGGATCATGAACGAGATCCCGGTCGGCGTGGAGCCGGAGGGCATGAGCGTCAGCCCCGACGGCAAGGTGCTGGTCAACACGTCGGAAACGACGAGCATGGCGCACTTTATCGACACCGCGACGCAGCAATCGATCGCCAACGTGCTGGTCGGCAGCCGGCCCCGGGTCGCCCGGTTCCCCGCGGACGGCGCCCAGGTCTGGGTCAGCGCCGAGGTCGGCGGCACCGTGTCGGTGATCGACACCGAAACCCACACCGTGGCGCATACCATCAACTTCGCCATCCCCGGCGTGCCCGCCGAGAGCGTCCAGCCGGTCGGCATCGCCATCACGCCGGACGCCAAGACGGCCTTCGTGGCGCTCGGCCCGGCCAACCGGGTCGCCGTGGTCGACGCGAAGACCTATGAGGTCCGCAAGTATCTGCTCGTGGGGCAGCGGGTGTGGAACCTGGCGTTCTCGCTCGACGGCAAGCGGCTTTATGTCACGAATGGGGTCAGCAACGATCTGTCGGTGATCGACGTGGACGCGCTGCGGGTGACCAAGTCGATCCCGGTCGGCGGCCTGCCCTGGGGCGTTGTGGTAACGCCGTAATGCCAGACTCCGTCATCTTTGACCCTGTGGCGCTGGAGGTTGACGGCCTGACCCACCGGTTCGGCAACCGTACGGCACTGGACGGCGTCGGGTTCCGCATCATGCCCGGCGGGTTCACCGTGCTGCTCGGCCAGAACGGCGCCGGCAAGACCACGCTGTTCGCGTTGATCACCCGGCTTTATCACGCGCACCAGGGCCGCATCGCCGTGTTCGGCCAGCCGTTCCGCGCCAACGCTTCAGCGGCACTCGCGCGCATGGGCGTGGTGTTCCAGCAGCCGACGCTCGACCTCGACCTGACGGTGCGGCAGAACCTCGAGTATCACGCGGCGCTGCACGGCATGTCAGCGGCGGCGGCGGCCCCGCGCATCCGGGACGAACTGGCCCGGGTCGGCCTGGCGGACCGCGCGCGCGACCGGGTGCGGCTGCTGTCCGGCGGGCAGAAGCGCCGTGTGGAGCTGGCCCGCGCCTTGGTGCACGAGCCGGCGCTGCTGCTGTTGGACGAACCGACCGCCGGGCTGGACATGGAGAGCCGGGGCTTCCTGCTGGACCACGTGCGCCGCCTGTGCCGGGAGCGTGGGCTCGCTGTGCTGTGGGCGACACATCTGATCGACGAGGCCGGCGGGGACGCAAGCGTCGTGGTGCTGCACAAGGGCCGCGTGCTGGCGAGCGGGCCGGTCGCGGACGTCGTAGCGCAGGCCGGTGCCGCCAACCTGAAGGGCGCGTTCGAGGGACTGACCCATGCTGCAGACTGACCTCCGTCCCATAACGGCGCCGGCCTATGCCCGCTGCATGGCCGGGATCATCCGGCGCGAGGGCCTGCGCTGGGTGCATCAGCGCGGCCGGTTCGTCTCGGCCCTGGTGCGTCCGCTGGTGTGGCTGGCGATTTTCGCCGCCGGGTTCCGCTTCGTGCTGGGCGTGTCGATCATCCCGCCCTATGAAACCTACATCCCCTACGAGGTTTATATCGCGCCCGGCCTGATCGCGATGATTGAGCTGTTCAACGGGATGCAGAGCAGCCTATCGATGGTCTATGACCGCGAGATGGGCAGCATGAAGACCCTGATGGTCAGCCCGTTCCCGCGCTGGTTCCTGCTGCTGTCGAAGCTGCTGGCCGGCGTCGCGGTGGCGGTCGTGCAGTCCTACATCTTCTTGGGTATCGCGTGGTTTTGGGAGATCGAGCCTCCCGCTATTGGCTACATCACCGTGCTGCCGGCGCTAATCGTGTCGGGGCTGATGCTTGGGGCCCTGGGATTGGTGATGTCGTCGTTCATCCGGCAGTTGGAGAACTTCGCCGGGGTGATGAACTTTGTGATCTTTCCAATGTTCTTCGCGTCTTCTGCGCTGTATCCGCTGTGGCGCGTGAAGGAGAGCAGCCTGTTCCTGTGGTGGGTCTGCCAGTTGAACCCCTTCACCTCGGCGACCGAGCTGATCCGGTTCGCGCTTTATGGCCGCGTCGACTGGATCGCGGCTGCGGTCGTCATCGGCTGCGCCTTGGCGTTCATGGCGGCAGCGGTGGTGGGATACGACCCGGGCCGCGGATTGATGGCGCGGAGGGCCGGGGCGGAATGAGCATATTCAGGGCGGTGCTGCTGGGCGCGTCCGCGCTGGCCCTTGCAGCGGCCGGGCCGCCGGCCGACCCGGACTGGCCCTGCGTGCAGCGGCTGGTCCCGACCCTGACCGCCAGCACGCTGTGGGGCGGGCATGACGCCGCTGGCGATTGGCATGCCGACCCACGGGTGGCCGCGGTCGTCGCTGCCGTGGCGCCGCGTAAAGTATCCGCACAGGATGGCGCCGCGCGCCTGGAACGTTTCGTCACGACGCTGCCTGCGCCGGAGCGGCCGGCAGTGACGGCGCAGGTGTTCGCCGGGCTGGTGGACGAGACCAACGTGCAGCGGGCACAGGTCATCGACCGGCTGCGCGGCATCGCCCGGCGCCAGCGCCTGCTGACCGAGATGACGTCCGGCATCACCGCCGAACTCCGCGCCTTGCCGGCCGACGCCCCAGCCGCCCAGCGTGAGGAGATCGTCAGCCGGCGCGCGCTGCTGATCCGCGAATACGAGGAGATCGAGCGCACGATCCGCTATGCGTGCGAGGCGCCGGTGCAGATGGAAGCGAAGCTTGGCGCTTTGGCGCAGGCCTTGCAGCGTGGGTCCGGAGACTAGCCCACAGTAGTTCTGACTATGTCAGAACTACTGTGGGCTAGCATTTGTTCGAGCGACCAATTTTGCCGCCCTGACCGGCAACGCAAGTGCGTTTCCAGTCAGGACGACATTGGTCTAGGCCGGCGACGCAGCGCCTGCGGCGCACGAGGCGCGCCATCCCAGGTCCCGATGCTAGAACTCAGAGGATTCGGCTGCTTAGGGAGACGGCGATGAGCATTGCAGCCAGGATCAAGAAGGCTGTCGGAAGATCCGTCAGGTGGGCGACGAAGCCGATGCCGGCCGGGCCTGCGAGGATGCCGGCATAGCCGAGGGTGGCAATCGCGGGCACCGCAACATTTTCGGGCATGACGCTCTGCCGCCCGACGGCACTGAACAAGACTGGGACGATGTTGGCGCAGCCGACGCCGACCAAGGCATAGCCCAGCAACGCCATTTGCCACGACGGCACCGCGGTCGCGACGACGAAGCCAAACGCGGCGCACAGGCCGCCAATCAGCACCACCCGCTTTTGACCCAGCCGGTCCACGATGCGGTCACCAGCGACCCGGCCGATCGTCATCGTCGCGGCGAAGGCGGCGTAGCCCAGCCCGGCGTAGGAGGGTGCCATGTGCCGGATGGAAGTCAGGAAAACGGCGCTCCAATCGAGCACCGCGCCCTCGGCCAGGAACAGCACGAAGCACAGCATGCCGATGAACAGCACGATCCCATGCGGTATCGCGAATGCTGGACCCTCGTTCTTGGCGCCATAGGGCAGCAAATGCTTGGCCGAGATGGCAAGTGCCGCGAGAACGCCGAGCGACACGCATAGGGTTGCCGCCAGGGGTGAGGCGCCGGAACTCAGCAGGACCGCCATCCCGCCGGCGCCAGCGATGCCGCCGAGGCTGAACAGGCCATGGAAGCCTGACATCATCGAGCGTCCGCTGGCTCGCTCCACGATGATGGCCTGGATGTTCATCGCGACGTCGATGGCGCCGATGCCCGCGCCGAATAGCATCAACGTCACCACGAGCGACGGGAACGCCGAAAAGGTCGTGAGGAAGGGCAGCGTCGCAGCGATGACGAGGGCAGCGGCGACCATGACGCGGCGGCACCCGAACTTGGCCGCGCAAGCGCCGGAGATCGGCATCGTGACGATCGAGCCGACGCCCAGGCACAGCAGAAGCAGCCCGAGCGCGCCGTCGCTGATGTCGGCACGGGCCTTGGCAAAGGGCACCAGCGCCGCCCAAGCCGAGTTCCCAAAGCCCGTGATGAAGAAAACGACGCGCGTGGCGCGCTGTTCGGCGACGCCCGGAGGATGCCGGAAGATGGTATCGGAAACCGCCATTAGTGTTTGTGTCCTGCCATCTCTGCGGCCGATGGAGACTCCATGATCATGGCAGCGGCGCCCGACGGGTTTCGATGCCGAAAGGCAGTGACACCTGTGACATCACTCAATTGTTTCAGGAAGCGTGTCCTGCGTGGGCAAGCCAGCGGCTTGCCAGCCGTCCACCCCCTCCGGGAACCAAGCGGCGTGAAAACCCATCGCGCCTGCGCGCCGCGCCGCGTTCCAGCTCATCCAGCAATCCGCGAGGCAGTAGAAGATAAGGAAGCGGCCCGGGTCATTTTGCGTAATCTCCTGCAGGCGCTGCCGCAGCCGCTGTTCCACCGCTTCTGCTAGCGCACCCCGGCCGATCTCGGGCCACCACAGGCTGCCGGGCAGGCTCGGGTGATGGGCGGGAAGCCAAGGCGTGCCAGGCCGCATGCTCGGCGGCCGGCGCGGCGCGGGCAGCACGTCGATCAGCACCGCGTCGCGCTGGGCCACCTGGCGCTGCACCTCCGGGATGTGCAGCACCTCGGCGCCCGGCACCGTGTCGGGCACAGGCGCGCGATAGTCGTCCAGGCGATAGGTTTGCGGGATCGGCACGTTCGGGTCTGCAAAGGCCGGTGCGGCGGCCAAGCAGATGGCCAGCGACACCGCCGCAAGCCTCAAGGCTCCGGCTTGCCCTGGTCATCCATCAGCGGCACGCCATAATCTGCCAGTACGGCGGCGATCTCGGTCTTATGCTTGCCGATTGCCTGATTGATGCGTCGCCGCCACTCCGGCTCATTCGCACGCACGCCCATGGCGATACGGTAGTCAAGGCGGGGGGCACCCGGCTCCGGCTCGATAAAGCTCGCCGTCAATGGCAGATGATCCTGCTTGATGGCGTAGCCGGCCGCGGGACCCCAAACCAGGGCGACGTCGATCTGGCCATCAACTAGGTCCTGCAGCATAGCCTTTGGCGGGTTGCTGATCCTGGTATCCACCCGCAGCGCGTAGGGCCGCACCTGGTCCATCAACCGATGGCGCACCAGCAGGTCGGTCGGCGGCGTCGCGGCGATCACGCCGAATTTCTTGCCGGCCAGTGCCGGATCGCCAACCGACCGCGCGGTAATCCCATCCGCCGTCCGGGTCACGATCATGTAGCCTGTGTGGTAGTATGGGTTCGTGCTGTCCATGATCCCGTCGCCGCTCACGGCACCCATGACGAGATCGCACTCCCGGGCACGGAGGGTATTGCGCACGAAACCGACGACTTGGGGGAACCATACATAGCTGACCGGAAGGTCAAAGTCCGCGCCGATGATCTCGGCGACCCGGTTCTCGAACCCTTGGCGCGCTTCATTGGAATAGGGAAGGTTGTTCGGGTCCGCGCACACCCGCAGTTCCGTGCGGGAGATCATCTCGGCGCGTTGCGCGCGCGCGGGCAAACCGGCCAGCAACGCCATGCCGAAGATGAAGAGTGGCCAGGCGCAACGCATGGTGGAACCGAAGAACTGGCCCTGTCTGACGTTCCGCCTAGCTGTCATCGCCGATACGCTTCGGCCGTCCGCGCGGCAGCTTGTCGTCGGACCGAGCCTTAAGGTAGCCGTAGATGTCATCCATATACAGCACGACGTCCTCGGTCGTGCCGAACGCTGGCATGACGTTGTTCTGCGACTTGGTCACGTTCTGCCGGCCGTTGACGATGGTGTTCACGACGTCCTCATAGGACATGTGCTTGAGCGACTCGGTAAGGCTCGGAGCATATGAGCTGCCGGCGCCGTCCGGACCATGGCAGCGAAGGCAAGACTCTCCATAACGCCTGTAGCCGTTGAAGGTATGCTGATCGACGCGGCCGTCCTGAACCAGGTAAACCGGCTCATTTTCTGCCTTGGCGCCGGGCGACCCGGCGACTGCGGCCACTAGGCCCGCACAAACCAAACCAAATAACGCCAGCAGTGATTTATTACGCATCAAGTGTCTCCGGTAGTATCTCCGGCCGCATTGCGTTTGCGGCCGGAGATTGCAGGTATCGGCTTAGTCGAGGCCGAACACGGTCAACACGCCGCCCAACTGAGTATAGTTGGACAGCTGCTTGTAGGCGCCGACGGCACCCAGGCCGTCGGTGTCGTTGCCAAGCCCGGCCGCCATGCCGATCCCGGCCCAGCCGCCGACCCCGGACAGCACGGCGATATACTGCTTGCCGTTGTGCGTGTAGGTGTTGACGTTGCCGATGATGCCGGACGGCGTCTTGAACTTATACAGTTCCTTGCCGGTCTTGATGTCGACGCCCTTCAGGTTGCCATCGAGCGTGCCGTAGAACACCACATCGCCCGCGGTGGCCAAAGCGCCCGACCAAACCGAGAACGGCTCCGGGTCGGACCAGACGATCTTACCCTGGCCAGCGTCCCAGGCGATGAAGTTGCCCAGATTGGTGTCGCCCTTCGGCGGATACATCGAGAGCGTCGCGCCGACGTAGGGCTGGCCCGCGGTGTAGGACACCTTGAACGGCTCGTAGTCCATGCAGACGTGGTTCGTCGGCACGTAGAACAGCCCGGTCTTCGGCGAGAACGCAGCCGGCTGCTGGTCCTTGGAACCAAGCGCGGCCGGGCAAACGTTGCGGCTGTTCTTGTCTTCGCCGTTCGCCTGCGTCGAGTACTGCGCGACGACCTGCGGACGGCCGGTCTTCATGTCGACGTGGGTGGCCCAGTTGACCGCCAGGTCGAACTTCTCGGCCACCAGCAGTTCGCCCGTTTCACGGTTCAGCGTGTAGCCGAAGCCGTTGCGGTCGAAGTGCACGAGCGCCTTGGTCATCTTCCCCTTAACCGGGATGTCGGCCAGGATCATCTCGTTGATGCCGTCGTAGTCCCACTCGTCGTGCGGGGTCATCTGATAGACCCACTTCGCCATGCCGGTATCGGCGTCACGCGCGAAGATGGTCATCGACCATTTGTTGTCGCCCGGGCGCTGCACCGGGTTCCAGGTGCTGGGGTTACCCGTCCCGTAATAGATCAGATTGGTGGCGGGATCGTAGGAGTACCAGCCCCAGGTGCTGCCGCCGCCGGTCTTCCACTGGTCGCCCTGCCAGGTGGAAATCGACGAATCCTTGCCGATCGGCTGGCCCATGTTGGTGGTCTTGACGGGATCAACGAGCATGCCCTCGTCCGGCCCGACCGAGTAGGCGTTCCAGGCCTGCGAACCATCCTTCAGGTTGTAGGCAGTCAGGCGCCCCTGGGTGCCGAACTCGCCGCCGCTGATGCCGACGTAGACCTTATCCTTCACGATCATCGGCGCCATCGTCATGGTTTCGCCCTTGGCGGGGTCACCGTTCTTGACGTGCCAAAGCTCCTTGCCGGTCTTGGCGTCGAGCGCCACGGTGGTGGCATCGGCCTGGTTCAGGATGATCTTGCCGTCACCATAGGCGACGCCGCGGTTCACCGTGTCGCAGCACATTACGGCGATGACGCTGGGATCCTGGCGCGGCTCATACTTCCAGAGGATTTTGCCGTTTTCATTCAGGTCGAGTGCGAACACGTTGTTCGGGAACGGCGTATGGATATACATCGTGTTCCCGACGACCAGCGGACCGCCCTCATGACCGCGCAGCACGCCGGTCGAGAACGACCACATCGGGTGCAGCTTCGAAACGTTGGTGGCGTTGATCTGGTCGAGCGTGCTGTAGCGCTGGTTGCCGTAGTTGCCGGTGGGCATCACCCACTGATTGGCGTCGCCCTGCAGCTTCTGCAGCTCATCGTTGGCAGAGGCTGGCATGCCCCAAGCAAGTACAGCCATACTCAACATCGCGGCACTTAACGTCGTCGTACAGCCAAGCAGACTCTTCTTGTTAAGTCTCACGTCGATCCCTCCTCAAAATGGCCAATGTTGCGGCCTCTTCACCCTGCATCGCTGCAGACCGCTTCGCCCCCGCACGCACAACGGTTTACCGTTTGGGCAACGGAACGCTCAGTCTTGAGCATATGCAGGCGATGGGCAATGCGGCAAGACACTGCACCCATCGAAAGATACGCGAGGCGCACTAATCTTTCCATGTTGCACTGCAACAAGAAATTCTATTCCTGGAACCCGCGGCAACGGGGCTGGATTCGTGCGTGCATTCCGTTAGGTTGCGCCGGCCAATAACCCTGGGAGACCTATCGTGGATGTCCGTGCCGCCGTCGCTTTCGCCGCCGGCCAGCCGCTGAGCATCGAGACCGTGCAGCTAGAAGGCCCGCGCGAGGGCGAGGTGCTGGTCGAGATCAAGGCGACCGGCATCTGTCACACCGATAAGTTCACCCTGTCCGGCGACGATCCGGAAGGGATGTTCCCCGCCATTCTTGGCCATGAGGGCGCCGGCGTCGTCGTCGACGTTGGACCCGGCGTGCACTCGCTGCAAAAAGGCGATCACGTCATCCCGCTTTATACGCCGGAATGCCGGGAATGCGACTACTGCCTCAGCCGCAAGACCAACCTGTGCCAGAAGATACGCGTGACCCAGGGCCGCGGCGTGATGCCGGACGGCACCAGCCGGTTCAGCTTCCAGGGTAAGCCGGTGCTGCACTACATGGGCTGCTCGACCTTCGCCAACTTCACGGTGCTGCCCGAGATCGCGTTGGCGAAGGTGCGGAAGGACGCGCCGTTCGAGAAGATCTGCTACATCGGCTGCGGCGTGACCACTGGGGTCGGCGCGGTGATCTTCACTGCCAAGGTGCAGCCCGGCGACAACGTCGTGGTGTTCGGGCTCGGCGGCATCGGGCTGAATGTGGTGCAGGGCGCCAGGATCGCCGGCGCCAACATGATCGTGGGCGTCGACATCAACCCGGGCCGCCGCGAGTTGGCGGAGAAGTTTGGCATGACCCACTTCGTGAACCCCAAGGAGCTCAGCGGCGATATCGTGCCCTACTTGGTCGACCTCACGAAGGGCGGCGCCGACCACAGCTTCGAATGCGTCGGCAATGCAACCCTGATGCGGCAGGCGCTGGAATGCGCGCATAAAGGCTGGGGCAAGAGCACCATCATCGGCGTGGCCGGCGCCGGCCAGGAGATCAGCACGCGACCGTTCCAGTTGGTGACGGGCCGGGTATGGCAGGGCAGCGCCTTCGGCGGCGCACGTGGCCGGACTGATGTGCCGCGCATCGTCGACTGGTATATGGACGGCAAGATCAACATCGACGACCTGATCACCCACGTGCTACCGCTCGAACGGATCAACGAGGGGTTCGACCTCATGACTCGCGGCGAGAGCATCCGCAGCGTCGTCGCATACTAGAGCTTTTTCCGATCGAAACGAATCGGAGAAAAGCTCTAACTTTTTGTTTAAGCGAGCGTTTTTGTCCAATCGAAAGAGCGGATCGATTGGACGACGCTCTAGAGCACGCTGCCCGGCATACGGCTAAGCCGGGCGCTCTTTGGGCTTGTCGACCTCACAGCGCCAGCCGGCCAAGCGGTAGCGTGGATGCGCCACGACCCACTCCTCCGCGACGGTCTGCGCCTTGATCGTGCATTCGATGGGGCTGCCGACGGCTTCCCTCACTTCCCTTCGCTCCATGCAGCGGTCCGGCTCGTTCGACAAGCAATAGACGAGGACTAATTCGATCATGGCTACCCTTTCCTATGCACCGATCTCTGCAACCTCAGCCCATGCAACAATGATGCTAATGCGGGCCGGCGCAATACTCACGATTGCGTCTATTGCCTTGCCGGCTCTGGCCGAGGGGCCGCCAGCCGAAGACACGCGGCCGCTCAGCCCGGCGCAGGTGGCGCTGTTCGAAACGCCGCATCTGCGCAACGTGGACCACGCCGAGACGCTCGATTACGGCTTCGTCCGCGACGGCGCCGCCGGGTTCGCGGACAAGATCGCGATCCATATACGCAAGGTGAACCCGGACGGGACCAAGAACCTCGCTTTCGACTACCTGACCGGCGACCGCCAGGTGAAGTTCCCGGAGCTTGACAGCTTCCGCGGCAATCCGCTGCTGATGCTCACGCTGGAGCGCGACGTTGCCGAGATGAAGGAGCAGGTGGGCCTGTCGGTCTCCTACTTCCGCAATAAAATCCGCGAGGCGTTCGTGACTGGCGCGACGATCACAGACGCCACGTTCATGCTGGACGGCGCCGCCGTGCCGTCGCGGGAGGTCACCGTCCGCCCATTCGAGGGGGACAGGCGGCTGGAGCGTATCCCGTCATTGCAGGCAAAAAGCTATACGTTCGTGCTCGCGGACAGCGTGCCGGGCACGCTGGCGGAGATCCGGATCGGCACGCCGGCGGACACCGCCATGGCCGCGCCCGCCTTCAACCAACGCACCACGTTCACCGGAGTGGAACCATGATCCGTGCCTTGCTGCTCGCCGCGTTCGGTGCCGCGCTGACAACCCAGGCGGTTCTGGCCGAGGTCCGGCATCCCGCCAACGATTACCCGACTGCGACCCGTGCGGACTACGTGATCGGCTGCATGGCCACGAGCGGGTTCAAGCGGGAATACCTGGAGCGCTGCGCCTGCGGCATCGACACGATCGCCGACATGATGTCGTTCGAGGACTACGAGCAGGCCGACACCATCCTCCGCATGCAGCAGGGAGGCTTGGGCGACCGCGGCGCGATGTTCAGGGACACTCCAATCGCCAAGGAGCGGACCGAACAGCTCCGCCGCGCTCAGGCAGAGGTTGCGCTGGTTTGTAAGTGACGGCTGACTTGGGTTGTTCCCAACCCTCTCCCTCCGGGAAAGGGTGGGGTGAGGGCGGCCGAGGCGCGGAAAGCTGGTTTCGAAGAACCCTAGCTCCGCCCAGCGTTCAGCGGGAACTCCTGGTGGAACCTGGCCTGCGTGCTGTCCAGCACGTCGACCCGCAGGGGGCCGGGTCCCTGTGGCACGAAGCCGAAGGTGATGACCGGGTCCTCGCTCAACGAGATATCGGCGTCGACGCTGAGCACCGCCGCGTCGCCGTAGCGCACGGTGATGTCCTGGATGTAACGCGGCGGCACGAAGTTGTGGCTGATCTGGTCGACCTGCATGCCATTGTTGTTGGGATGGCTGATCAATAGCTGCGCGGAAGCCGCCTCGCCGTCGTGCAGCGGCGCCTCGCCGTCGAGCCGCAGGCGCATCTGGCCCAGGCGCGACATCGCGAGCTGGGGGTCCTTAGTGGACGGGGCGGAGCAGCCGCCGGCAGCCTTCACATAGCGCTCGGAGGCGAACAGCCGCCCGTCCTCGGTCTCGGCGACGGCGTGCACCAGTGTATACTGATCGACGCGGACCCGCGTCTTCAGGCTGCGCGGATCGGCCGCCGGGCCGAACTTGAAGGTGCCTGCAAGCGGCGACGGATTGCCGTCGACCAGCAGCCAGACCGCCTTCACCTTATCGGCCCCTGCCCCGCCGCCGGCCGAAAGGCTGACGGAGATCGGCACCAGCGCGGCATCCAAGGCGCGGGCGGGCGCTTCCAGCGTAATTACTCCGGTCCCGTCCGTAACCGCACGGTCACCGAAAACGGCGTGCTTGAGGTCCGTCCAACGCTCGGCTCGCGCGGCCGGGTCCTCCTCGGCCCAAGCCGGCATGGCCGCGCACAGCGTCAGACTCAAAGCGACCGCGACTGCCCTCATGTGACCAACTCCCTGCCGACGCCGGTTTACGCCCGGCCTATTCCCACTCGAGTTCCTTGAACGCGCCCGTCACGTTGCGGCCGTTATAGTCGTCGAACAACAGCCAGCGATCACGCTCAGCCAAACCGACCGTCGCCACCGCCTGTTCGATGTCGCCGCCACGGGCGATTATAGCACGGATATCGCGGACGATGCCGCCCAAGTAGCGCTCCTGTGCCATCGCGGCGTCGGGCCACGGTACGGCAGCCGGCCCGTGTCCCGGCACCGCCCGCGCCGCGCCAGACGCGCGCAGTGCCGCAGGAGTCCGCAATGCCGCAGTCTGGGCCAACCAGCCCAGGATGCTGCCGTCCAGCGCCGGAACCCGGTCCACGAACAGCAGGTCGCCCAGCCACAGCGTGCCGGTCGCCTCGTCCAGGATCGACAGGTCGTTGTCGGTGTGCGCCGTCGGATGGGCATGCAGCCGCAAGCTGCGCCCGCCGAGGTCGAGCATGGTGTCGTCGGTGACAAACAGGTTCGGCTTGGCGTAGTCGCCGGCCTCCTCGATGCCCAGCAGGTCGGCCAGGCTGTTGCGGTAGAACTCGCCGCGCTGAACCAGCATGCCCTCCATCCGGGCATGGCCGACGAATACCGGCTTGTCCGCCGCGAAGGCGCCGGCGCCAAAGACGTGGTCCGGGTGCAGATGCGTCATCACGACGTAGCGGATCGGCAGGTTGGTCTGGTTGCGGATGCTGGCGCGCAACCGCTCGCCGTCGGCGCGGCTGCCGCCGGGGTCCATGACGGCGACGGCGGCGCTGCCGACGATGAAGCCGATGTTGGCGATGCCGTCTTGGTTGGCGACCGTCGCCTCCTCATGCACGCCCTGCCGCACGTAGATGCCCGGTGCGACCTGGGTTATCGTGAACGGCAGCACTGGGACCGGCGCGGAAAGCACGCGGGCGGGACGCAGCGCCGCAAAGGTTGCGAGCAGCAGCGCGTCCCGGCGGTTCATCTCACGAGCGCGGCGGTGCGGATGCGCCGATAAACTAGGTCGGGCGCCTTGGTGGCTGCGGTTTCGGCGTCTGCCACGGCGTCCGAGGCTGCAATAGCATCCGACATCATGAAATGCGCAGGCGATAGCGCGCAGGCCGGGTCGGTTGCGGCTGCGTCGCCGGTCAAGGCAAAGGCCTGGCAGCGGCAGCCGCCCCAATCGACCTCGCGCTGGTCGCAGGAGCGACAAGGCTCCGGCATCCAGGCGGTACCGCGGAACCGGGCGAAGCCGGGATCGTCGCGCCACACCGCCCCGAGCGACGTCGTGCGCACCGACGGCCATTGAAAGCCCGGCAAGGTCTCCGCCGCATGGCAGGGCAGCGCCAAACCGGCCGGGGTGATGTTGATGATCCGCCGCGCCCAGCCGCCCATGCAGGCCTTCGGCCGCGCCGCGTAGTAGTCCGGCACCACGTAGTCGATGGTGATGCGCCCGCGCAGCTCGGCACGGGCCTGCGCCACCGCCTCGTTCGCCCGCTCCAGCTGCGCCCGGCTCGGCATCAGCGCGGCACGGTTGACCAGGCCCCAGCCATAGTACTGCACATGCGCGACCTCGATCCGGCTGGCGCCCAGCTCCTGGCCGAGCGCCAGCATCTCCGGCAGGCGGTCCAGGTTTTGCCGATGCACGACAAAATTGGCGGTGAGCGGCAGGCCGGCCTCGCGGATCAGCCGCGCCACCACCAGCTTGCGGGCGTGGCCGTTGCGATAGCCGCCCATACGGTCCGCCTGCGCCGCGTCCGCGTCCTGGAAGCTGAGCTGCACGTGGTCCAGCCCGGCCTCCGCCAAGGCCGCGAGCGAACCCGCGTCCAACATGACGCCCGAGGTGATCAGGTTGCTATACAGCCCGCAGGCCGCAGCGTGACGGACAAGCTCGAGCAGGTCCTTGCGCGCCGTCGGTTCGCCGCCGGAGAAATGCACCTGCAGCACGCCCAACGCGGCCGCCTCGTCCAGCACGCGCAGCCAGGTCGCGGTATCGAGCTCCGCCGCGGCGCGCTCCAATTCCAGCGGATTCGCGCAGTAGGGGCACTGCAGCGGGCACCGGTGCGTCAGTTCGGCCAGTAGCGCCAGCGGCGGCTCGACCGGCGCGTCGGGCATAATCGGCAGCAGTGCATTCATAACCGGATCGCTCCCTTATCCACCAAGTCCCGCAGCATGGCCTCGACATCCGCCGCGATCGCCTCCCGCGGCGCGTCGAACCGCGCAGCCAGGGCGTCGACGATCTCCGGCACGCTCCGGGCGCCGTCGACGAGTTTCAGCACCTCGACCGCAGGCTCGTCCAGCAGAAACAGCCGCTCCGGCGCCAATACGACCCAGGCGCCGCGCACGGCGTCGTGCCGCAGCCGGAAGCCGCGGTTGAAGGCCGGCACGGACATGATGACAGCATCTGTCATGCCGTGGGGACAAACGCCCCTGGCGGCACGCGGCCGGGCTCGACATAGGCATAGTGCAGCGCGTCCAACTGCGACCACAGCACGTCGCATTTGAAGCGCAATGCGGCCAGCACCTGCTCCTGCTGCGCCCGGGTGCGGGCGTGCTCGTCGATGTAGGCCAGGGCGAAGTCAACATCCTTCGGCGCCTGCGTCAGCCGCGGCGTGAAATAGGCGAGGGTGTCCTTCGTGACGAAATCGTAGTTCGCCAGCATGCCCGACACGCGCTCGGCGATGATGGTCGGCGAAAACATCTCTGTCAGTGACGACGCGATGGCCTCGAGCACGCTGCGGTCGCGCACGAAAGCCACATAAGCGTCCACGGCGAAGCGCGTGCCCGGCAGGATGCCCTCGGTCGTCTCGACGTAGGCGCGGTCGAGCCCGACGCCCTCGGCCAGCTTCAACCAGCGCGCCACGCCGCCCAAGCCCGGCCCGGTGCCGTCGTGATCGTCGAGCCGGGTGCGCCAGGCGCGGCGCAGGTCGGCGGTGGGCAGCCGGGCCAAAAGGGTTGCGTCCTTCGCTGGAATGCGGCTCTGGTAATAATAACGGTTGAGCGCCCAGGCCTGCACCTGCCCGCGCGTCAGCCGGCCGTCATGCAGCATGCGGTGGAACGGGTGATGGATATGGTAGCGCTCGTCGCCAATCGCGTTCAGCGCCGCTCGCAAGTCGGACGAGGACAGGACGCGGTCGTTCACAGGGTCAGCTCCATGCCGTCATAAGCCACGCTCCATCCGGCCGCCTCGACCTGCGCGCGTTCGGGCGAGTCGTCCAGCAGGATGGGATTCGAGTTGTTGATATGCAGCAGGACGCGCCTCCGCACATCGAGGTCCTCGAACGCAGCCAGCGTGCCCTCCGGCCCCGACACGCTCATATGCCCCATGCGCAGGCCGGTCTTGGGACCGAGGCCGGCGCGGATCATCTCATCGTCCGACCACAGCGTGCCGTCGAAGAACACCGCGTCGGCGCCGCGGAGCCGGGTCGCCAGCGCTGGCGTCATCGCGGCGCAGCTCGGGATATAGAACACCGTCGCATGTCCGTCAGTTATGGCGGCGCCAACCGTTTGATCGGTTTCCACCAGGGCCGGCGTCAGGCCGGGCTGCTCAAGATAGAGCGGGATCTTGCCGGGCACGGCGAATAGGGTGACGGTCAGCCCGCTCGGGCCGCCATCGGGCAGCCGCACGGCGCAGGGGACGTCGAGCATGAGGGCATGCCGTGCCACGATGGCGCGCGACAGGACCTCGAAAATGGGATTATCGTCGAGAATGGCGTGAACCGCGGGTGTGGTGAGAACGCTGAATGCCTGGCGTTCCCGGAGCGTCAACAGACCAGTGATGGCGTCGACGTCGCCTCCGGTAAGCACGACGGCGGCGATCGGTGTCGAGCGCAGGCCTTTATTGGGCTGCAAGGCCGGGGTCTGCTCGATTTGCTGGCGAAGGTCGGGAGAGGCGTTCAGCAACACCCAGTGCCGCCCATCGGCACTTAGAGCGACCGAGGCCTGGGTGCGAGGCCGGGCAGCGGGATCACCGGAGCGGGCGCGTCGACACGGTAAGGAGTTAGAATTCCATTGCGGAAAAGCGCCACCAGCTGCGGCGCCCAGTACGACTGCTCGCATGATGCCACTCCCCCGCAAGAACCCTGAGGCGTGGCGCGTAACGCACCACTCTCAGGGCTAAGCAGGGATATGCGCCTACTTCTTCAGGTCAGCGCACGCGTAGGAATTGATCTCTGCGCCGAGAGCAATCTCGACGATCTTCGGGGTCTTCCAGGCCATCAGGTCCTCCAGTTTTCGTTTTAGCCACGGCTAATTAGGATTGCGGTTAAGGCCAAGTCAAGCATCGGCCTCGCTATAAAAGCGTCATTTGCACCGCGACATCACGGTTTCGTGCTGCTTTGACAGCGGAAATGAAATCAATGCAGGCCATTGTAGGCAAAACACATAGTGGAGGAACTAGATCCACAACCATTCCAAAGCAGTAGCAGGCGTCGCGGCGCTTTGCATCGGCTTGGTCGCAGTCCCAACCATTGCCACCGCCGGATCCTGCTCCGACCAGATCGCGGAGCTTGGCCGCAAGCTGGCGCAGGGCCCGAGCATCGGTCCAGTCACCACGGGTGCGCTGGGCGGCTCCAACCCCGGCAGCGCGCCGTCCTCGACCGCCTCACCGTCCGGCGCCCCCCGGCAACGGGAACCTCGGCGGACAACCGCGTCGGCGGGACGGCCGGCACCAAGGAGGTGAACGCGGCCGTCGGCAACAACATCGCCACGTCGTCCCAGGATGTGCGGCGGCAGCAGGAGGGCCTGCCCACGGTCGCCGCCGCGGGCTCGGGCAAGTCGGTTGAGACAACGCCGGGCCAGGGCAGCAGCGCCGCGCCCAACGACCGCATGTCGCAGGCCAAGATGGAGTTGGAGAAGGCCCGTCAGCTGGATCAGAAGGACGATCCGTCCTGCCGCGGCTCGATCGACCGCACCCGGCAGCTTATGGGTTAGGCTTCGGGTTTAAACGCATCCGTCGCCCTGTCATGGCGACGCCGCCGGGCAGGGCGACGGCCTTATGGGCTACCGCTTCGCTTCTCGGACGCATAGCCCACACGGCACGGCGCTCATTTCGGTTACGAACTTGCGGCGTATGGCGCGCTCGAAGTCGTCGAAGCTCGCGGCCGGCACCAGGAAGGCGTTCGGACCGCCGATTACATGGTCCCGATACCACGCCTCGAGCGTCGCTGCCTCGTCGCCCTCCAGTATCGGCAGGCCGTTGACCGTGATGCCGGTGGCGGCCAGTTCGTCGCGCACCTGATCGACCGTCTCCAGCGGATTGCAGTTGTCGTGCCCGTCGCCGGAAACATCCACGACCACGTGCTCGGCCGGCACGGGCAGCTGGGTCAGCAGCTTGTCCGCTACGCTGCGCAATGCCACCGACATGCAGGTAAAGCCGTTGCTCGCCCGGCTGAGGCGGCGGACCCGTGCGGCAAACCGGCGCACGTCGGCGCCGCTGGTCAGCAGCGCCCAGGGCAGCGAAAGCACCGGGCGGTTGGACCATTGCACCAGGGCGAGCAGCATGGACTGGTGCGGTCCCGACAGCACGCTCGCCTGCACCTCCCGCGATTCCAGCGCGCGGGCGATGCCGTCCATCTGCAAGGTGAACCGCGCAGCGTCGACGGACTCCGACACGTCGACCGCCAGCACGAGCGCCAGATCCACCTGCTCCGTCTGCCCAAGCGCCGGCGCTGCCAGCATGGCGAGCAAGCCCGCAACGGCCAAGCGGCCGAGGCTCATCGGTCCGCCAGGTCTAAGTTGCGCACGCTGTCCAGCCCGGTGGCTTCGTCCAATCCGATGACGTCGCGCAGCGACGCGCGGTGGACGTCCGCGCGGGCCAGAGCCGCACCGGTCAGGTTGGCGCCGTCGAGCCGTGCCCCGGCCAGGTCCGCGCCCTCCAAGTTGGCCCGCGTCAGGTTGGCGCCGCGCAGGTCGGCAAACGCCAGGCGAATGCCGGAAAGGTTCGCTCCCTCCAGATTGGCGCCGGCCATGCGGCAGCCGCTGAGGTCCGACCGCAAGGCGGCCAGGAACTCTGTCCGCCCCAATTCCAGGTGCACGTCGGTGAGGTTGGCGCCGGTCCAGTCGCCGTTGCCGAGCTTGGCCAGCAGATGCGCGCCCGTCAGGTTGGCCTGGCGAAAGCGGGGCGCCTCGGCGGCCGGGTTCTCGCCGAGCCTGGATGAGGCGGCCGGCAGGAACATCGTCGCCCCGGATAGGTCGGCCTTGGAGAAATCCGTCCCGATGATGGTGGCCCGATCGAGGTTGGCGCCAGCGAGATTGGCGCCGACCAGGCGTGCCCCGGTAAGGTCGGCGGCGAACAGGTTGGCGCCCGCGAGGTTCGCCCCACTGAGATCGAGATCCGCCAAATCCAGCCGGGACAGGTCCTTGCCAGCCAGGTCGGCCGGGCGCACGCCGTGCAGCAGCGCGATCACCTGCCGCACGGTCATCGTCGCAGCCGTCACGGGCCACGCCGCCGTAAGGCTCAGCAGCGCCGCAATCAGCACGACAGGTTTGAGGGTTAGGCGGCGGCCCGGTCGATTCATCGAGCCAACCTACTCCGAGCTTTCGCCATGACGCTATCACCGATGTGTCGGCCCGGCCCTGGACAAGTCAAGCTCCGCCGCCCCACGTTCCCCATCGCGTCACCCGACTGGCGCCCCGCAATGGAGCCCGAATGTTCTACGAAACCGCCCACGGCCATGGCTTGCCGCATGACCCCGTGAAGGCGCTGATCGCGCCGCGTCCGATCGGCTGGATCTGCGCCCTGAGCGCCGCGGGAGAGATAAACCTCTCGCCCTACTCCTTTTTCAACCAGGTGTCCGACCGGCCGCACATGGTCATGTTCTCCTCCGGCGGCCGCAAGGACGCGCTCAGCTTTGTCGAGGAGACCGGGGAGTTCACCTGCTCCATCGTCTCGTGGGAGCAGCGCGACGCCATGAACCGCACCTCGGCGCCGCTGCCGCGCGGACAGAGCGAGTTTGAATACGGCGGCCTGGAGCCGGAACCCTCGGTGCTGATCCGCCCGCCTCGCGTCCGCGGCGCGCCGGCGGCGCTGGAATGCCGGCTCGTGAAGACAATCGAGCTGACGCCGCTCGAAGGAGGCGAGGCCGCCTACATCATGGCGATCGGCCAAGTGGTCGGCGTCCATATCGACGAGCGCGTCATGCGGGACGGCTATGTCGACACCGTCCTGCTGCAAACAATCGGGCGCGCCGGCTATCACGACTACTTCCTGGCCGACCACAAGTTTGCCCTGACGCGTCCGAGCAAAGCGTAACCGGGCGGGTGCCGAGGCGTCGAAGTCAATCCAATAGCGGCACAGTCAGCATGTCATCGCTGATCGGCAGGTGGACGCCGGCGTGGTCCAGCAGCAGCAAGACCGCAAGCGTCGCGGCGATAATGACCGCCATCAAAAGAATGCCTCGGGCGCGGCCGGTCGTGCGGTGGGTTTCGCGCGGCCGGGGCAAGCTGAACTCGGCGGCATCGTAGAGATTGATGCCGTCCATGCGGCGCTCCTGTTCGGCCATGCGGCCATGGGTGGGGCGATTGTTGATATGGGTGTTCAGCATTGCTGAGCCGTTACGTGAACCGTGCAGGCCGGCCGGCTGCTGCGGTAGTCGCATGCGAACATCGTCGTGACCGCGACGAGCACGACGACCACGAGTACCATCAGCGGACCAAAAGCGTCGCTTTCCCCGGCGGCGCCATGGATGTGGATCTCATTCTTTTCTGGCGTTTTCGGTGGAATCCAGTCCGAGACATACATCGCCGCCGCTCCTGTCCGTGGCCGCAACTCGGCCAGGCACGCAGCTATGGGCGCTTCGGCCCGGCGCGGCTGTGACCTAAGTCACTATCTATGGCGTGACCACGACGTCCATGTTGCGCGCCGCGACCAGTATGCCGGCCGCATAGGCGCGCAGGCCGAGCCGGCCCTCGCCGGGCAGCGGAATGGCGATGCCCTCGCCGGCCGCGACGTCGCGGGACAGCGTGGGCCGCCCGTTCCACAGCACGTCCAGCCGGTCCGCATTGCCCAGCCGGATCGTCGCCGCCCGGCCCGGACCCAGCGTCGCATCGAGCGCATACGGGGTGCGCTGCATCAGCAGCCGGGCAGCGTGGGCAATCAGGTCGGGATCGCCGTCCAACAGGTCACGCCGGGTCAGGTCGTGCAGCACGTCCGACACCACGCCGCGCTCCTCGAGCTCCAGCCCGGCGTTCGGGCCCACCCGCAGGCTGCGGCGGAGCGCCACGCGGAGCTCGGCGCCCCCGGGTAGGCAAGTTTGGGGTAAGTCAGTCTGGGGTAAGTAAGTCTGGGACAGGCCAGCCTGGGACGAGCCTGCCGCGCCGGACCGCTCCGCCAACGCGCGCTGCAGCACGGAGAACGGCCAAACGTTTGCGCCGCCCGCACCGGTGCAGGGATGCACGCCCAGCACCGGGCCGATCGCGTGGTCCTGGAACCCGGCGGCGAAGATGTCGGTGGCGCTGTAGCATAGCGCACTGGTCAGCAGCACGGCCGGGCCATGGTAGCGCTGGCCGACGGCGTTGCAGGCCTCGGGCGAGGTCATCGGCAGCGCAGCGGAATACATGGCGCCGGTGTCCAGCGCGTGCTCGACCGACCGGCGCCACGGCGACAGGTCGGCCACGCGGTAGGGATTGGTCGGCCCCTGGCTGCGGCACAGCGCCAGCACGGCGGGGGTGGCGCGCAATTGCATCGGCGCCGGCTCGATGCGGCCGGGAGTCAGCAGCTGCAGGGACCGCTCGGCCGCCTCAACCAGGCCGCCGCCGTTGTCGCGCACGTCGAGGATCAGGCCGCGCGGCGGCATTAGGGCGAGCAGCCGGGCGAACTCGGCCACGAACGCCTGCGCGTCGGTGGTGACGAAGGTCGGAATGCGCAGGTAGCCGACGTGGATACGGCCGACATGCAGCGCGGCGGCGGCGAAGTTGCGCGGCAGTTCGGTCGGGATCGCGGTTCGCAGCACACGGGCGCCGTCGGTGGTCAGCAAGGGGCCGGCTTGAACCGGGCCATTGTGGAAACTGTCGGCGCGGAACAGCGCACGGCTGCCCCGGCGCAGCGCGTCCGACTGCACATCCAGGCTGGCCGCGCGCCGGTCGTCCCGGGCGGGGAGCGTCAGCACGCGCCATGCCGCGCGCACCTCGCGCAGCGGCGCGCCATGACCGGGCCGTAGCTGGATCGAGACCCAGTCCTCGTCGGGCGGCGGCCGTTTCGCCAGTGGCCGCATCGTCATGCCGACGAGCGCGTGGGCACGCTGGGCGGCGGCGTTGGCTCCGGCGGTGCGCGCTGCCGCGCGTTCCAGCGCGCGCAGGATCGGCACGCCGCTCCAGGCGACCACCTCCCCGCCCGGGGTCATGTCAGCGAAGCCCGGGGCCACCCGCGTCACGATCACCCGGGACCGGCCGGCCACGAAAAATTCTCCCAATTGCAACGGTAGAAACGCGACCGCCTGGGCGAGCGCCGACGGCAGCAGGTAGTTGGTATGCAGGTCCGACAGCGCGTCGAACACCTCGGCCAGGGCCGCATGGAATCCGGCGTCGCTCGCCATCAGCGGCAGCCGTCGGCGCAGCCCGCGCAGCCGGGCCAGCGGATCGACGCCGTGGCTGGCCTGTTTTTGCGGCAAGTGCACGTAGTAGTCGGCGAGCAGCCGGATGGCGGTGTCGACCAGTGTCTGCCGCTCCGCCAGCGACAATGCGGGGATGCGCGCGCGAAAGCGGGCCAGTGTCGGAGCGCGACGCCAGCGCCAAGTGGTAGGCAACGGCGATGCAGGGTCGAATCCGGACATGGCGCGCCTCCCGGTTCACCTATAACGAGACTTCGTCTAGTCTGCCTATGACCTGGGTGCGCAGCCGAGGTCGGTTCGCGGCTGATTTGAATTGATCGGGACGTCCTGTGCGCTGCATACGTTGCGACATCGAGAACTCGGCCGACGCACGCTTCTGCGACGGCTGCGGCGGCTCGCTGTCACGCGCCTGCCCGGCCTGCAAGGCGGTGGCCCGCGCCAATGCCCGGTTCTGCAGCCAATGCGGGACGGCGCTCGGTGAATCGTTTGCAGAAATGCCTGCGAAACCAGCAACGGCGCTTCCGGTCGTTGGCCAGCGCAAGCATGTCACCATCCTGTTCGCCGATGTCCGCGGCTCCACCGAGCTGGTCCGCGCCCTGGACCCCGAGGAAGCGCTCGCCCGCATCGACCCAGTGGTGCAGGGCGCCGCCGCCGCCGTCGCGCGATTTGGCGGCATCGTGAACGAAATTCAGGGCGACGGGCTGATGGCGCTGTTCGGCGCGCCGCTCGCGGCCGAGGATCATCCGGTCTGCGCCTGCCTCGCCGCCCGCGCCATCTTGCAGGAACTGCCGCCGGGGATCGAGATGCGGGTCGGCGTGCATTCCGGCGAGGTCGTGGTGCGGCCCTCCGGCCGCGACGCGTCCGATTATTCCGCCATCGGTCCCGCGGTCTATTTCACCAAGCGGCTGGAACAGTCGGCGGAGCCCGGCAGCGCGCGGCTGAGCGCCGAGACCGCCCGGCTGACGCGCGGCTACACCGACCTGCGCCCGCTGGGCCGCATCCAGGCCAAGGGCTGGGACGAGCCGGTCGAGATGTTCGAGCTGCTGCACGCCACCGACCGGCCGAGTTGGGAGGTGCGGTCCGCCGGCAGCCTGAGCCCCTTCGTCGGGCGGCAAGCGGAGCTGGCGGCACTGTCGGCAGCGCTGATGCGGGCGACGCTCGGCACGACGCAGGCCGTGACCCTGATTGCCGAGGCCGGCGTCGGCAAGTCCCGCCTGGCGCATGAGTTCCTGCATGGCCCGATCACCCGCGGCATATGCATGGTGCGCGCCGCCGCCGCCGCCCATGCCGGCACTGCCCCGTTCCATGTCGCGGCCGAGCTGATGCGGTCTTGGATCGGCGCCGTCGCCGGCGATGACCGCGCGGCGCTCGCCCGGCGCCTGGACCAGGCCATCGCCGTCAATCCAACGCAGAGCGTCAAGCCGGATCTCGCCGCGTTGCAGTCCCTGCTGGACCTGCAGCTGTCAGGCCTGCCGACCCCCGAGCTGGACGCCTGGACCGCGCTGGACCCTGCACGGCGGCGCCAGCGGCTGATCGACGCTGTCCGTGGCGTCCTGCTGCGGGAGGCGGCGCAGCAGGCGTTGGTCGTGGTCGTCGAGGACCTGCACTGGGTCGACGAGGCAAGCCTGGAGCTGCTGAACGCATTGGTCGCCGGCGCTGGCGTAACGAGGCTGCTGCTGTTCGCGACCACCCGGCCCGGCCGCCATCCAGACTGGGCGGCCCGCAGCAACAGCGTCGTACTGCGGCTGGAACCGCTGGAGCCGGCGCAATCCGAGGCGATGCTGCGCCACCTCGTCGGCGACGGACCGGAGCTTGCGGCGCTGCGCACCCGGATCATCGCCCAGGCGGAGGGCACGCCGCTGTTCCTGGAGGAGATGGCGCGGTCGCTGACCGAAAGCGGCGCGCTGGTGCATGCGCCCGCCCAGGTCCGGCTGACCGAGCGGGCGGACAGCATCAGCATCCCGGCCTCCGTCCAGGGCATCGTCGCCTCGCGCATGGACCGGCTGCCGGCCACCCAGCGGCGCCTGCTGCAGACCGCGTCGGTGCTGGGGAAGGACGTGCGGACCGACGTGCTGCGCGTCGTCTGCCACGTGCCGGCGGCGCAGATGGACGCCGACCTTGCGGCGCTGCTGGCGGCCGAGTTCCTGTATGAGACCAGCCTTGGCACCCGCGAGGTTTATACCTTCAAGCACGCCGTCACCCAGTCGGTCGCCTATGATACCCTGCTGCGGGCCGAGCGCCGCACCCTGCACGCCGAGGCGCTGTCCGCGCTCGAACGCATGAGCGGAGACCGTGCGGGCGAGGTGCTCGAGCGCCTTTCGGACCACGCCATGGCCGGCGAGGTCTGGAGCGCCGGCTACCGCTACAGCCTCGGCGCCGCACGGCGAGCCAACGACCGCTTCGCCTGGCCGGAGGCGATCACCTATTTCGACCGCGCGTTGGAGGCGGTTGGCCATATCGAAGACGCGCACGAGGCGGCGCTGGCCGGTATTGAGGTGCGGCTGGGCCTGCGCGTCGCGCTGATCGCGACCGGCAACTTGGATCGCAGCCTCGCGGTCATGGAGGACGCGCGGCAGTTGGCTGCAGGGCTCGGCGACACGATCCAGGTCGCGCAGATCGACGGCCATACTTGTATGCTGCTGACGAACTTGGGATTGCTCGACCGAGCGGTGATGGTGGGACAGCGCGGGGCCATCGCTGCCGCTGGCCACGCGCCTTCGGCATTGAACCTGGCATTCGGGCTAGGGCAGGCTTATTGGTTCCAGGGCCGCTTCAATGACGCGGCGAAAGTATTGTCCGATAGCCTTCCCAGTATCCGCGGCCCTTTGCGGCTGGCCTCGACCGGCACCTTTGGAACCGCTTCAGTCCTGACGATGGTTGCGCTATCCAAAACTCACGCCATGCTGGGCGAGTTTGATCCTGCACTTGCGCTCGCCGCCGAGGTGCAGGCCATTGCCTCACCATCCATCAGTTTAGCAGGCAGTCCCAGAGCTTTGGCAGCGGCAGGGCTCGGAGCATAAGCCTGACAGCTGTGCGGAGGCCTCGGGTGAACCAGGACAGCTTGCTTCTAGCGAGCTTTCTGGGCTGACGCTCCGATGTTTTTTTTCGTTCGGCGTCGGGTTCTCGGCTGC
>JAABUY010000998.1_pt1 | contig 41666 bp, 44 predicted proteins | sample 5560271 | NCBI WGS metagenome assembly JAABUY01 (sample SAMN10711886, study PRJNA513374) | rock metagenome | isolation source: Antarctica rocks | place: Antarctica: Victoria Land, University Valley
GCACCGCGGAAACTGCGGTGATCAGCCGTTGCGACCGCTACAAGCGATTGCTGGGCCGTTAGCGGCCATGATTTCCAACCGGGTTGCGCGACATCGCCCGAACCTCACTCCGACAGGCTGCTAGTGGGTCGTCGCCATCTCGGACCCGGCGCTTCGTGCCGACTTGGCCCGCATGGCTGCCGGGCAGAGGCACATAACCGAATGCCCACTGTTCTTGGTATTCGTAGCCGACCTGTCGCGCGCGGGGCGCGTGGGACAGGAAGCGGGCGTGACGTTGGAGGCGCTCCCTTACCTGGAAACCTTCCTTGTCGCGGCGATGGACGCGGCCATCGCCGTGCAAAACGCGGCAGTGGCTGCAGAGAGCCTCGGACGGGGCACCGTCTACATCGGCGCGATCCGCAACGACCCGGAGGGGGTGGCAGGTGCGCTCGGCCTTCCGCTTGGCACGGTCGCCGTGACCGGGCTGTGCATCGGCTATGCCGATTCCGAGCGGGAGCAGGCGGCGGTGAAGCCGCGCCTGCCCCAGGCTGCGGTGTTGCACCGGAATCGCTACGACGATGCCGACAAGGCGGCGCGGGCCTCCTACGACAAGGTGCTTCTTGCTTCCGGTGCCAACTCGGAGCGTATCTCCCACACCTGGACGGAGCGTGTCGTCTCGCGCCTTAGCACCCTTTCGGCGCTGGCTGGTCGCGACAAGCTGCAGGTAGCGCTCAACCGCCTCGGCCTGCCCTTGAGGTGATGGCGGCCGCAAGCACCAGCGCAGTGCCAGCTGCGCACTTGCCGAATACTTCCAGACCGACCATTTCAGAAGACTGAAAGGGAGCGGCATGGCACGGACGGGACGGCCTCGTGAGTTCGACAAGGATGAGGCGCTGCAGAAGGCGATGCACCTGTTCTGGGAGCATGGCTATGAAGCCACCTCGCTCGCGCAGCTCAAGGCGGCAATGGGCGGCATCTCCGCCGCGAGCTTCTATGCGGCCTTTAGGTCCAAGGAAGCGTTGTTCCGGGACGCCGTGGCACTCTATCTCTCGACCCATGGCCGTGTGACCGCGCCCTTGCAGGACGGCGGCCTCCCGCCACGGGAGGCGGTGGAGCTATCGCTGCGTGCCTCCGCCCGGATGCAGACAAACACCGCCCATCCGCTCGGCTGCCTCATCGTGCTCTCCACGGCAACGGGCTCGCCCGAGAACCAGCATCTGTGGCGCTTGTTGGCTGAGGAGCGGGAGCGCAGCCGCGCGGGCCTGCGGGCCTGCGTCGAGCGCGCAGTCGAAATGGGCAAGTTGCGGAGCGACACCGACACCGCGGCCCTGGCGGCAGTGTTCGAGGGCTTCCTGGTCGGCCTGCCCACACAAGCCCGCGACGGCGTTCCCCTGCGAGCATTGGATGCAGGCGTGACGGCCCTGATGGGGGTGTGGGACGCCCATGCCGCCCGCCCCGTTCGGACCAGGAAAACTGGGGCAAGGCGGGATAGTGTCGGCCTCTCCTGAGTTCGCCCCGGTGCTTTCGCGCGTGACGTCTCGATCGATTGATCCATAGCTCCTTGAGATACCGCGCCTTGTCCCACTTCAGGATGGAATGGTCCACAATTCGCAAACCGCTGGTGATAGAACCGCGATCGGCCAGGCATCGCCGGAGCGCCGGGTTGACTGCCTGCCGGTTGCCGCCCTGCTCGCCTTTGCTATGCCCGGGTTTATTGCGATCCTGACCGAGACATGCCGGCCTGACCGCTCGCGGTCTCGCCGACCGGCTGCGGCTCAGCCCGCAGGCGGCGCTGATCCTGCTCAAGCAGCTGGTGGCGGCCGGCGTGCTGTGCGAGGCCACCGGCCGGGCGTCCTGGCGCGCCTTCGTGGTGGCGTGACGCAGGCCGCAAAGGCGGTAGGCGGGCATAGCTTAGGTGACGGTGCGTCCACCGATCATCGGCTGGCCGCTCGGTCAACTGCCGCCCGCTTCGGACTACGGAGTGGCGACCGGCTTGCGTCAGAGAACCCAGCTGCCGCCAAGCCGTCCCACACACGCATCAGCCCGGAGACGGCGGCCTCCAGCGAGGCGAGCGGCACGCGGTCACGGGCCTGTATCGTCAGGCCGGCCAAAAACGTATCGAACATCGCGGCCAAGGCGCCCGCATCGGTGCCATGCGGCAGATCGCCCGCGGCGATGGCGCGCTCCACGCAAGCCAGCAGGCCGGCGCGGTTGCGCTGCCGCTCCTCCGCCAGCAACGCTTGAAGGTGGCTATTCTCAGGTGAGCAGGTGCTCGTCGCCAAGACCACAAGGCAGCCAAGTGGGTGGGCTTGGTCCGTTTGCATCCGCGCGGACCCGCGCAGCGCCTGTTCGATCGCTTCACGTGGCGGCAATGCGGGATTGTGCAGCGACGCCGTCACCCGACCGTGCGTTGCCAGGTAGCGGCATAGGACTTCACGGAACAGCGCCTCCTTCGACGCGAACGCGGCGTAGAAGCTGGCGGCTGAGATGCCACCCATCGCGGCCTTGAGCTGAGCCAGCGAGGTTGCCTCGTAACCGTGCTCCCAGAACAGCGACATCGCCTGCTGCATCGCCTCGGCCTTATCGAAGCCGCGGGGGCGGCCCGTCCGTGCCATTTCAGCCTCCATTGATTAAAATAATTCTAGAATAGTCAGTCCATAAAACGTTGACAACCTGCCGCGTGCGATCTTTTATAGACCAATCGATCCATTAAACACCCCCGAGGCCTCGATGAGCGCCAACACGCCCACGCCAAACATCGCCGGCAGGTCGGCCTCCGGCGGCTTCCCTGTCGCAGGGCTGCTCGCCCTCGCGATGACCGGCTTCATCGCCATCATGACCGAGACGCTGCCTGCCGGGCTGCTGCCGCAGATAAGCGCCGGCCTTGGCGTTTCCGAGGCGCTAGCCGGACAGCTTGTCACCTCATATGCCGTGGGATCGCTGGTCGCGGCGATCCCGCTGACCGCCGCCACGCAAGGCTGGCGCCGTCGTCCGGTGCTGCTGCTATCGATCGCAGGCTTCCTCGTCTTCAACATCGTCACGGCGATATCCTCCGACTACGCGCTGACGCTGGCCGCCAGGTTTCTTGGAGGCGTTTCGGCTGGCCTCGCCTGGGGGATGATCGCTGGCTACGCGCGGCGCATGGTGACCGGCCCGCGCCAGGGGCGGGCGATGGCCCTGGCCATGGTGGGCACGCCCGTCGCCCTGGCGCTTGGCGTGCCCGCGGGGACGCTGCTCGGCGCCCTTATCGGCTGGCGGTCCACCTTCATGATCATGTCTGCGCTCACCCTGGCGCTCATCGGTTGGGTGCTGTGGAGGGTCGAGGACTACCCTGGGCTGGCGGCGAACCAGCAGGTGCCCATCCGCCGGGTCTTCCTGACGCCGGGCATCCGGCCGGTGCTGTTCGTCATCCTGGCATGGATGCTGGCCCACAACATCCTCTATACCTACATAGCGCCGTTCGTGGCGCGCGCCGGGCTGGGCAGCCGAGTTGGTCTTGTGCTGCTGGTGTTCGGCGCTGCAACCCTGGCGGGCATTTGGGCCACCGGGTTTCTGGTGGACCACTGGCTGCGCGTGTCGGTCATCACGAGCCTGGCCGCTTTCGTGCTGGTGTCCGCCGCATTGATCCCCATCGGTAGCCTGCCCTGGGTGATGCTCCCTGCCGTTGCCGTTTGGGGCCTGACGTTCGGCGGTGCAGCGACGTTGTTGCAGACAGCCTCGGCCGACGCGGCCGGCGACGGCATGGACGTGGCACAGGCCATGGTCACCACGGCCTGGAACGCCGCGATCGCCGCTGGCGGTATCATTGGCGGTCTGTTGCTGGCACGTTTCGGTGCCGGGTCATTCCCCTGGGCGATGCTGGCCGCGCTGCTGCTGGCCCTGGCCGTAGCCTGGCACGCGAAGGCCCACGGCTTTCCATCCGGTTCGCGTGCGGTTCCCAAGGGCGCCACGCGCAAAACGGGTCGTCGTCACCTGCTCCACCGGCAAACCCCAACCCGCCCGACACGCATCATTAAGGAAGCAACATGAACCTCTCATTCCTGACGCGCATGGCCGTCGCCTTTGCCCTCGCCGCGGCGGCACCGGCGGTCGCCGCTGCAGCGCCGGCAGAGGAGTTTCCCGTGCCCGATGGTTTCGCCGGGGCCACCCGCGAGGTCGACGGGGTCAGCCTGCATTACGTGGTTGGCGGCCACGGGCCGATGGTGCTGCTGGTGCACGGCTTCGGCCAGACTTGGTACGAGTGGCGCCAGTTGATGCCGCTCCTGGCCCGCACCCACACCGTGGTGGTCCCGGACTTGCCGGGCCTGGGCCTGTCCGGGCCGCCGCGGACTTCCTATGCCGGCCAGGACGTGGCGGACACTCTTTACCACTTTGCCCGAAGCTTCAGCCCCGATGCCAAGTTCGACCTTGTCGCGCACGACATCGGGATTTGGAATACCTACCCAATGGTCGTCGCGCATCAGCAAGACATTGGACGGGTCGTGTACATGGAGGCGCCAATTCCCGACCCGAGCATCTACACGTATCCGGCCTTTACGCCGGAAGGCGAGTCGCTGGTCTGGCACTTCAGCTTCTTCGCCGCCGGCGACCGCCTGGCTGAGACGCTGATCACCGGCAAGGAGCGGTTCTTCTTCGAGCACTTCATCAAGGTTCACGCCACGAACAAGGACGTTTTCACGCCGGCGCTGCTGGACCTGTATGCGCGCTCCTACGCCAAGCCGGAGAGCCTGCACGCGGCCTTCGAGTACTACCGGGCACTCAACGAGACCGAGCGCCGCAACCGGCCGCTGGCAGGGACCAAGCTCGCAATGCCGGTTCTCGCCATCGGCGGCGGCGGCCACGGCGGTTTTGGGACGGCGGAGGCGGAGCAAGTCAGGCAATACGCCACTCAGGTCGAGGGCCTGTCGCTGCTTGGCTGCGGCCACTGGCTGCCAGAGGAATGCGCCGCGCCGCTGGATCAGGCCGTGGTGACGTTCCTTGGTCGCGACTAGCCGTAACATTTGCAAGACGACGTGGAGTTTTCGAATGAACGTTGGTTTTATTGGCGTCGGCAGCATGGGTGCTGCGATGGTGCCCAACCTGGTCAAGGCAGGCCATCGAGTGGCGGTCTGGAACCGCGATCCAACCGCAGTCAAGTCGCTTGAGGGCGTTACGGTCCTTCCATCGCCCATAGCCGCGTTCGAGAACGAGGCGGTGATAACCATGCTGTCCGATGACACAGCGGTCCGCAGCGTGATCATCGACGGAGGGGCGCTCGCGTCCGCGCGGAAGGGCTGCGTCCACATCATGATGGCAACCATCTCGCCGGCGCTGGCGGAGGAGTTGCAGGACCTGCACCGGCATGTCGGGGTCGGCTACGTGGCAGCGACCGTGTTCGGCGTGCCTGCGGTCGCGGCAAAGGCCGAGTTGAACATCATGGCGGCCGGCGATGCCGCAGCCGTTACGGTCATCCAGCCTCTCCTTGATGTGCTAGGGCAGAAGACCTGGCATCTTGGAGAAGACCCCGTGCATGCCAACGTGGCCAAGATCGCTGGCAACATGATGATCACGCTCGCCATCGAGGCGATGGGTGAAGCGACGGCGCTGACCGAGAGCTACGGCCTGAAGGCGGCGGACTTCCTGGAGGTCATCACCAGCACCATGTTCGCAAGCCCCAGCTACAAGCGCTACGGCCGCAACATCTCGAACAACAGCTACGAGCCCGGATTCAAGCTGACCCTCGGCCTCAAGGATGTGAATCTGGCGCTGGATGCCGCCAGGGCGAAGAACGCCGTCCTGCCAGCCGCGGAGATCGTGCGCGAGAACATGGTGGAGGCGGTCGAACAGGGACTTGGCACCAAGGACTGGTCGGCCCTGGCCAAGGTGACCCGCCGCCGGGCAGGGCTGGGAGAAGAAGCGGCCTAGTGGGTGCTTCAGATCCAACCGCGCCTACCTCCAATTCTGTGCTCAAGGGGACCCATCGTGACGAAGACCTGGCTCATTACGGGGTGCTCGACCGGCTTCGGCAGCATCCTCGCCGAAGCAGTGCTCGCGCGCGGCGACAACCTGGTCGCCACTGCCCGCAGCACCAGCTCGTTGGACAGCCTTGCCGGCCGGTATCCCGGCACCGTCCGCACGACCGCGCTTGACGTGACCAGACCGGGTGACGCCGCCGCTGCCGTGGCGCTAGCCGAGGGCGCGTTTGGCAGGCTGGACATCCTGGTGAACAACGCCGGCCACGGCTTCATCGGCGCGATCGAGGAAGGAGCGCCTGACGAGTACCGCCCGCTGTTCGAGACCAACGTCTGCGGGCTGATCGAGACGACCCGGGCGGCGCTCCCGGCGCTGCGCCGGACCGGCGGCGGCCGGATCGTGAACCTGTCCTCCACCGCGGGCATCGCTGGCCGTGCCGGGAGCGGCTACTACTGCGCGACCAAGTTCGCGGTGGAGGGTTTGTCCGAGGCGCTCGCGGAGGAGGTGGCGCCTTTCGACATCGCCGTGATCGTCGTCGAGCCTGGCCCGTTCCGAACCGACTTCCTTGGCCGCTCCATCGACGCCGCTAAAATCCGTCTGCCAGCCTATGACGAAACGGCCGGCAAGATGCGCAGCTACCGCGAAAGCAACGACGGCCAGCAGGACGGAAACCCGAAGAAGGCGGTCGCCGTCATCCTCAAGGCAGTCGATGCGGACGAACCGCCGCTCCACCTGCCGCTCGGCGAAGGCGCCTACTTGGTGGCACGGAACAAGCTTGCGGCATTCAAGACGGTCATCGACGCCTGGGAGGCCGACGCCATCGCGACCGGCTTCTAACGCGAACCAGCAGCAACTCATCCAATCTTGCCAGCAAGAGGGCGACGACATGACGACACTATACGTGACCTACCCCGGTGACGCTGCCACGCGCTTCAATCGCGAGTACTACGTCCGCACGCACCTGCCGCTCGTGATGAAGGCCTGGGGAGCGTATGGGCTCGAGACCGCCGCCGCATTCTTCCCTTCCAGCGACGGTGCGGGGACGATCGCGGTCTGCATTTGCGGGTTCCGTGACGATGCGGCGATCCGCGCCGCGCTGGCATCGCCCGGCACCGGCGGGGTCATGGCTGACGTCAAGAACTTCACCGACGCCGAGCCGTCGCGCACCCGCGCCGTCTTGTTCTGATTTCCCTGTAACATCACAGCCGCGAGACACGAGCATGGCCCAAAAGCAACGCAACGATGCCATGCATCCGTTCTGGGCGGACACCCCGGCCAGGATGGCGCGCCGTGGGCACTTCTGGGTGCCCGGCGAACGCGCCACCCTCGACGGCAAGACCTTCCAGCACGGGCCGATGTTCGTTGAATGGGAAGCGCCGGAGCAGGTGAGTCAACCGTACCCCGTCGTCCTCGTGCACGGCGGCACCTTGCAGGGAACGGAATGGCTCGACACGCCCGACGGCCGGCCCGGCTGGGCGCAGCGCCTGGTCGAGGCGGGATACGTGGTCCTCATGGTCGACCGACCCTGCCATGGTCGCTCACCCTACCACCCCGATATCATCGGCCCGACGAGTCCTCCCTTCTCCTACGAGAGAGCTCGGGAGGTGTATTTCCCAATCGGCGGCGACGAGACGCAATGGCCGTTCGACCCAGCCGATGAAACGGCGTTTGACGCCTTCCTCGCACCTTACGGCCCGCTTCCGGCCGATTTCAGGCTGTCGCAGGAGATGGATGCGGACCGGCTTGCTCGGCTGCTCGACCGGATCGGGCCTGCGATCATGGTGACGCACTCGGCGTCCGGTCCGGACGGCTGGCTTGTGGCCGACCGGCGGCCGGGCCTGGTGAAGGCGATTGTCAGCATCGAGCCGATGGGCCCTCCGTTCGGCCATACGCCCGGCTTCGGACCGCTAGAATGGGGGCTGACAGCGGCACCCGTCACCTACGACCCGCCGCGCGCCACGCCCGAGGAGGTCCGCGCCGCCGAGCCGGCCTCGCTGCGTATGCCGGCGCTGGCCGGGTTGCCGGTCGTGGTGGTCACCGGCGAAACCTCGCTGTTTGTCAAGCTGGCGCCGGCGATCGTGGAGTTCCTCGTCACGGCGGGCGCGGCTGCCGAGCACCTGCACCTGCCCGACCACGGTGTGCGCGGCAACGGTCACGGCCTGATCTACGAGAAGAACTCCGACCAAGCCCTGGAACCGGTTCTGCGTTGGCTGGCGGCACATGCCGGTGGCGAGGGAACCGGCCACGACTGAAAACGAGGTTGCGGGTCACGCTTGACCGGACGTGACGTGGCATGGTGATGCAATCGGACGTGCAAGCCTGGGCGGTCTGAACGCGATGATGGAGCCGATCGGCGCAGGAAGGCGCACGTGCCCGAGACGGTTGCGCTCACCACGAACCGAAATTGGGCGGAACAGCCGAATGTTCTCTGCGCGACAGCAGATGGAATGGCTGGGGAGGGCTGGCCATAAAGGGCGGGCCCGGATAGCAGCCGTGCTGTTCTCCTGGATCACTGGTGACGGCGTATATGGTGCCGACCACACCGTCCGTTGAACACGAGTTATGAGGCTGCCGCCGCCTTCACGTAGTCAGGCACGTTCCAGTAGAACGGCCTGAAGTCTGTGATCCGCCCGTTACTCACGGTACCCACCTGCGCCATTGGCCGGTCCAACTCGTATCCGTGACGCCGGGAGCGAGTGACTAGCCTGCACAGAATGACAACTTTGTTTCCCTGCTAAAAAACTGGGAATCTCGAACGTCAAGGAAGTCAAAGCATTCTCTCATTTTGACCGACCAGTCCTGGAAGCCTCGGTGCCCTAAATACTCCCCACCCCATGGGAGATCCGGTGATTAGTGAACGACGACCTCCGGATCGAGTGCCGCAGCCATGCCATCAAAGCTCGCGCCAGCCTTTGCGCCACCGACCTGCATGTACTGGCGCTCGGCTTCGAAGAAACTTTCCAAAACCTAAAACGCGCCTTTGTTCGGCCGAGGGCTGCTATTCTCGGTCAGGATGTATTCCTCTCCTCTTACGCAGGTTTAGGCAAAGGTTGTGGCGTGGTCCGCTCGCGTAGCGCAGGCCAGCGTTCGGCCAAGCCGGCAGCCTTGAACACGTGCGCGCATGATGTCCGGCACCATTCCCCAATCTCGCCTGCCGAAAGCTTGTCAAAAACAGAGGAAAATATTTCTGGGCCGACCCGGTTGAGGCCGCCGATCCGGTCAAGCTGCTGCAGGAGCTCGATCACCGGAAACCCGCCCTCTCCTGGCGCAACTCGATACAGGCTGTTGTCGTCCAGCATACTACGATCCGAGCGTATAACCGCGTCCGCATCGGCGATTTGAACGGAAGAGATTTTATTTCCGGGTATCGTGTCAAGCAAGGCTGCATCAGGCTTACCGCGCATATAGTGCCAGAAGTCGAAAACAATGCCGCTGTTCGGCTTGCCCGCCGAGCGGACGACTTCCCATGCGCTTTCGAGATCCGCAAGGCCCCAGAACGGGATAAATTCGAGATCGACTCGAAGGCCGAGATTTGCCGCCCGATCGCAAAGCTTGGCAAAACCGTCGACCAGCTGCGCCATTGAGACTTGGTGTTTTGGACAGGTTATGATCGCGCTCATGGAATCAACCTTGAGCGCGTCAGCAATCCGAAAAAAGTCGTTCTCGTCGAAGTCGAAGAAGGACAGGGGGAATTGCGACGGGTCAAGATTGTCCGGCTTCCAATACGTCGCCCATCGACTGTACGGGTCGAGTTGTGTCAGGCGAACGTTGTTATCGGCAGCCATCAACAACATATCTTTGGTGGATAGGCCCTCGGCAAGCCATCGAGAGTAATTGTACGGCGTGATTGAAAGCGCATCGCATCCAGCGGCAAAACTTGCAACCAACTGTTCACGAAGAGGCAGAGATCGTACCGTGCCTACCCACATGATCGTGCTTGAACGGTCCATAGCTTGATTACTCCACCCTTCTTAGAAATGCCATATGGTTATCCAGCGGTGGCGATGAATGGAATACCTGCTTTTTTGAGAGCAGCCCAGGTTGTCTCTCCCGCTATTCGTCCTGCGACTTCGGGCGGCATCTGGTCAGCTTCCAAGCTGAACACCTCCTGTCCCACGGCAGCAAGGCCACCCTTGGCGAACACTGCTTGGATGAACTCGGTAACCGGCAACTCGCCTTGACCTGGCCATCGACGATACTTGATTGTGTCCTCGATAAGTGTGTCGCTAATCTGCGCGATCGGCGCGTCGTTGATCTGCATCGTATGGAAGTAGCGTCCTGGAATGTCGGCGATAGCATCCAATGTCTGTTCGGCCTTGTAGAAGTGCCAGGTGTCCATAAGGATTCCGCTGTTACCCTGCGCCGCGCCGCCAACCACCGCCCAAGCCGCCGCTACGGTATCGCATCCAAAAAAAGGCATCGGCTCGAGATCAACCCAAATACCTACTTTCGCGGCCCGGCTACACAGATTGCCGAATCCATCAATCAGCTGCTGCAGTGCAACTCCCCCCTTGAGATACCCTGCTGTCGCGAGGATTTGGACCAGGCCGAGTTCTGCGCAAATGTCGAGGCCACGATCGATTGTCGTGTTGACCCGCTCGCTAAGTTCTTTGTCGAACGGGTAGTCCAACTGCACTGGGGCCCACGTCGTAAGCGTATCAAAATGCCGAAGCGGGGCGCCCCCGTCCTCTGCAATCCGCTTCATGTCCGTGATGCTAAGTCCGCGAGCACGCGCCTCGGAGTAGGTTGTTGAAGCGATCGCAAGGCTGCTAAATCCACCTGCAGAAGCAGCGCGCACGTGATCTTCGAACGGAAGTAGCCGGACCGGCGCAGGCCAAAAGACGAGATCGAGTAGAGCCATTTTGATATCCAGCTTTTCTAAGTGTGGTATAGATTCACGACAGCTTCGGCAGTACTTTCACTGCCTGTACGATGCGGAAAGCTAAACAGAGCTGTCTGCATTGGTTTAGGTCGACTAGACAGATTGAATTTACTGATCAAGTACCCATTGTTGCAATGAGCTGCTCGTGTTTCAACGCAACCCATGTCTCTTCGGGAATGGGCCATGTGCTCCATTCCAGATTGGCGGCGACTTGATTTGGCCGACTCATCCCGATTACGACTGCCTCGATAGCCGGAAGCCGCAGCGGGAACTGAATTGCAGCCGCCTGCAGCGGAACCGCAAACCTGCCGAGCACATCCCGGATTTTTCGGCTGCGTGAGCGGATTAGCTCGTCAGGCCGCCCATAGTCGAACGTTCCGGAACCCTCGATGTCAGCGAGGAAACCGGAGTTGAAAACTGATGCAGCGAAGACCTTCGTGCCACGTTGCTGCGCCAGCGCCAGCAAATCGAGAGACTCAGCGTGGTTTAGTAAACTCACGCGCCCTGCCAGCATCAACACGTCGAAGGTAGCCTCCCGCAGAAAGTCCGCCGCCACATCCGCTTCGTTGATGCCTATGCCGATTGCATTGATGTGGCCGGCTGCCTTCAGGTCGTGCAAAAGAGGAATCGCGACATCGACCACTTGACGAAAACGAGCGTCGAAGTGCTCGCCCTGATTTCGGCGGTCGATATCATGAACAAGGACCGTGTCAATACGATCTATGCCAAGCCGGTTCAAGGATTGTTCAAGCGACCGCATAATCCCGTCGCGGCTGTAATCGATCACTGCTACGCGATCGAGAGGTGCGAACCAGTTCCCGCGATCAATCGAAGATCCCCAAGCTGCCTTAAAGTAGCGTCCCACTTTGGTGGAAACTTTATAGTGATCTCGCTCCAGACTACGGAGATGATGTCCGAGGCGAAGTTCGGAAAGACCAAAGCCATAAAGAGGTGCCGTGTCGAATTGTGTGATCCCATTCCGGGTTGCTTCAATAAGCAAGCTGTCGGTGATTGATTCGGGAATGACTGTTTTGAGATTGCCTATGCTTCCGCCCCCAAACACCAGCTTCGATGTAGGCAAAGCTAAACCGGCATTTCTGTCTAGATGCTGCATCGCTGAACTTCGGTGTGGCAAGTCAGTGGTGAACATCGGCACAACAATGCCTCCCGCCCCAAACATCACTGCTTTGATCACTCGGCTGTTGCGTAACCTCGATTGTTCGAGCTGCTGTGGACGAAACAGCCTGCATCAAGGCCTCCCTTGCCGTCGCATGCCTACCACTTTAGTGAGAATGTCCAATACGTCAATGGAAAATATATTATCGTTTGCACTTTGTCTTAAACCGGCGAGTCGCTTCGCATTTTCCTCGCAAGATCCATAATCGAGGCAACTGACAAAAGGACACGCGGCAGCTGGCTTCTAGCTGTCTGGTTGTGAGACCTCCTTTGCGGCTTCAGCGATGAGGCGAGCTTTGGTGGCATCGCTGGGGCTCGCGTGGCCGGTTGACTTCGTGTTGGCGCGTCGTGGTCGGGCTTCGAGGCGCTCGGTGACGACCTGGTTTGGCGTCCTGCCGTCCAGCACGCGCTGGCGGCGGGCGTTGTAGGCTTGGTTGAAGCCGCGCAGCAGCTGCTCCAGGGCGCGATGCGAATAGATGTTGATCCCGAGCACCTCACTGGCGATGCGGCCGTTGAACCGCTCGACCATGCCGTTGGTCTGGGGCGTGCGGGGCTTGGTGTGGCGATACTGCGCCTTCAGGTCGGCGCAGGCCTTGGCGAAGGCTGGCGTGAAGCAGCTGCCGTTGTCGGTCAGCACGTGAGTTAGGCGGAACGGGAACGCCGCGGCGGCCTCGCGCAGGAAGGCGATGGCGCTGCGCTCGGTCTCGTCGTCCTTGACCGCTAGATGGACCGAGCGTGAGCAGCGGTCGATGGCGGAGTAGCCGAAGGTTCCACGTGCGAAGCACGTGGAATGGCTACGGAGGGCACGAACAAGAAGCGCTTGCGCCGTTCGCCGTCGCTGGTCTGCAGCTTTGGAAGATGCTTGATGTCGATGTGCACGAAGCCGAGGTCATAGTCGCGGAAGGTACCCTGGCCCTTGGCGGGGCGATCGGAAAAAGGCTTTTGCCTGCGGTTCAGGCCCTCTGCCTTGAGAATGCGCCAGATGCTGTCGCGGTTGAGGTGTGGCAGGAAATGGGTGACGACGAAGGTAAGGTCGTCAAGCGGGAAGTTGGTCGCGCGTCGCAGGGTGCAGACGATAGCGCGCTCCTCTTCGCTGGCTTTCCACGGCAGCAGATGCGGACGGGCAGAGCGGTCGAGGCAATCCGCGACACCTCGCTTGCGCCACTTGCGCACGGTCTCTGCGCTGACGCCGTAGCGCTTGGCCACGATGCTGCTGGAATCGACGGAGCGGGCGATTTCGACGCGGGTGGCCGGGGTGGTGCGGGCGTTCGGATGGATGTGCAGCATGGGTCACCCCTGTCCTGGTGCGGCGAGCAAACGCCGGAACCGATAGGCATAGTCGGCGATGGCCAATCCTACTGGATCCCAACAATGTTCTGCAACCAGACAGCTAGTGCTCTGAGCCAATCAGGCGATTCACGTTGGCCGCTGTTCGTGCGAGTCTGCTGCCATGGCACAGACGGTATGCGTGGTCCTGAGTTCGTCGGATAGGAAGGTGCTGGAGGCGATTGTCGCTGATCGCAACCGTCCGCAGAAGCATGTCGAGCGCGCGCAGGTCGTGCTTGCAGCAGTCGAACGCGGTCGGGTGGAGCGAATGGCGGTGCAGCTTGGCGTCAGCCGCCCGATGGTACGGCGCTGGCAGCAACGCTTCGCTGAGGAAGGCGCAGACGGCCTGCTGCGGGATAAAACGCGCAAGCCCAGCAAGGCGCCGGTCGCGGCCGAGACGGTGGCGCGGGTGGTGGCGCTGACCTGCGCCACGCCGCCGCACCAAGCCACGCACTGGACTGGCCGGGCAATGGCCTGCGCGCTCAGCATCTCGCTGACCTCGGTGCAGCGCATCTGGCGGGCGCACAAGCTGCAGCCGCACCGCGTCCGCACTTTCAAGCGGTTGCGCGACCCCGACTTTGCTGCCAAACTGACCGATATCGTCGGCGGAGCTGCCTAAAGGTTCCGCCTGCGCAGCAGGTGGAATGGCAGCGGAGGGCTCTACATGGGCCCGCCGACGCAAGCCATCGTGCTGTCCATCGACGAGAAGAGCCAAATCCAGGCGCTCGACCGCAGCCAACCTCCACTGCCCTTCCACTGGCCTCGCCAGCGGAACCTCGTATGGGGGTTCTTCTGTCAAGCGGTCATTTTCTGATCTCCTGGCGTGATTGGATCCGTGGTTCGAGCTCGCTGTCCACCATGCGGCAGCTCCGCCGCACCACCTCGTATTCTGTCGGACTTCGAACGGTCCGGACCACAATCCCTCATGCTAGAGGGCCGGGGCTCGAAGGAATGGGACCCTTCTTTGAAGCACGGAATATTGCAGCCATGGTTCCGCACGGTCACCATTCACCCCGGATCCAGCAGGCCGACGTGATGCGTCTCCAAGCCGCGTCACGCAGCACCGCCCGCTTTCACCGAAAAGCAGGGGCAGTATCTCGCCTTCATCCACGCCTGCACGCTGGTGCTCGGCCGCCAGCCGGCCGAGTCTGATCTGCAACAAAACTTCCGCGTCACACCACCCTCGGTCCACGGCATGGTCCTCGCTCTGGAGCGAGCCGGACTGATCCACCGCCAACCAGGCCGGGCCCGAAGCATTGCCGTCGTGGTCGAACCAACCTTTTTGCCGCAGCTACGCCCAGCCAGCACCAACCTGTCAAAACCACTGTGCACGGGTACCAGCGGTCATTAGCTCAGCGAAACCCCAGCCGTACCACAACACGCGAAGACTTTCCTGGAAAATAGATTTTGCTTGCGTTCATAGGATACTTGATGCCTGATGTAGACAGCTTGGTGAAATCAGGCGCAAAACAAGCCGGGGAAACTCTTATGGCCAAGAATGCCAGGACGTTGCCTAGATACACCCAAACACTCGCGTCAGCCGTCGTGGCAGTCTGCTTGTCCGTTTCGAGCGCCTGGTCTGCCGAGCTGACGGACATCTACATCGGAGTGGACAGCGCTTCCAGCGAGTACTGGGCCGCTTACACTGCAGGCTCCAGGGCGGTTGCAAGTTCCCTTGGCAAGATCTCAAGGTGGTGGTCAGCGACTTCGACGGCCAAAAGGTTCTTGAGCAGTTCGGGGCGGTTTTCGCGGCTGGCTGCGAAGGCTGCGCGGTGTCGCTTGATCCAACATCGAACGCATTCACCAAGGCTGTCGTGCAACGAGCGTCGGACGCCGGAGCCAAGTACGTCAATTTGTGGAACCGTCCCGACGGCATTCATCCCTGGGATACGAATGCCGATGCGTGGGTGGCTAACGTGGCATTCGACGGGGTCGATTCGGGGTACCAGAACGGCATGGCATTGTGCAGTGCGCTGGGCGGGCACGGCGGTATCGTTGTTTTGGAGGGGATTCCGGACAATCCTCCGTCCAAGCAACGTCTTGTGGGTCTACATAAGGCGCTTGCCAAATGTCCTGGGATGATGCTGCTCGATACACAGGTTGGCAACTGGGATCAGACCCAAGGCCAGGCGATCACTCGCACGTGGCTAGCAAAATACGGCGATAAGCTTCGCGGGGTATTTGCGGAGAACGACGGGATGGCGCTCGGTGCTGTGGCAGCACTTCGGGAGAAAGGCTTATCTGGAAAAGTCCCGGTGACTGGCTCGGACGGTAGCAGTGACGTCCTGAAGCTCATTCAATCAGGTGAGGTGCTGTCGACAATGTACATCGACGGTTACGTGCAAGGCGCCACTGCGACCGCCTTGGCGGTTGCGGCCGTGACCGGCGACATCAAGCCTGAGCGACTCAGCCACGCTCAACGCGACTTCTATCTCAAGCAAACCCTGGTTACGAAGACAAACGCCCAAGATATCATAAGCGCCAAGAAGAATCCGGCGGCGTTCACCTATCAAAAGATCAAGGAAAATTTTTGGGCAGCTTCAGCCGGAGAGATCCCCGCCGGCGCGAACGACTGACGTGGCGCGGATGCTGAACGGAAACTTGACAGAGGTCTCCGCCGGAGCGTCTCGCGTGTCAGTTGGTTCCAAAAGGGACCATCGAGGGATGCGAACGACCCGCCGGAGTCAGTTGAAACAGCTGGGGCCTACGCTGACGCTCGGTTTACTGGTCGGCTTGTTCGCGACATTAAGCTCCACCTTCTTTTCGATCGCAAACGCCGAGGCGATTGCGGAGTCTGCAGCAATTCCGGTCGTATTGGTGGTTGGGATGACGTTCGTCATCGTCCAGGGCTCGATCGACCTCTCAATAGAAGGCGTGATGGCAGCGTCCAGCATGGCCGTCTCGCTCCTGGTCGCCAACTCGATCACGCCGCATGCTTTTGGCACATGGGGTATCCTGGCGGGCGTTCTCGTTGGTGCGGCGTTCGGGGTGGCGAATGGACTTCTCTACTCGATCGTCCGACTGCCCTCGCTGATCGTCACGCTTGCGACTTGGTTCATCGGCCTCGGTGTGGCGACGCTGCTGTTCCCAGGCCGTCAGCCGCAAATCTTGGACCAGACGCTTACGTTATTGGCGTTGGATAAACGGTTCGGCGTCTCCGCCCTGGTGTTTATTGCAATCGCGGTCGCATCCATTGGATGGGTCATTCAAAGCTACACCCAGTTCGGACGACTCTGCTACGCTATCGGCGTCGACGAGAAGACAACGCGCCAATCCGGGCTGCCCGTCAGCCTCCACAAGGTCGCTGCCTTCGCCTTGATGGGACTGCTCGCCGGCGTCGGCGGCGTGATGATTTCAGCTCAGCTGGAGGTCGGTAGCCCCTCAGCGGGCCAAGGCTTCCTGTTCCCAATCATCAGCGGCGCCGTGATTGGTGGAACGCTGCTGAGCGGCGGTCGCGGCGGCGTTTTGCAGTCGGTGATCGGCATGTTGATCCTTGAAGTTTTGAGAAACGGAATGGTGCAGGTTGGCATCGACCCTTATCTGCAGCACGTGGTAGAGGGAACCATTATCGTCGGTGCGCTGGTACTAGGTAACTGGCGTCTGCGGACCCGAATGAGGGTAGTCAAGTGAGCGTTCTATCTGCCGTGAATGTCAGCAAGTTCTATCCAGGTGTCCGGGCGCTGGGCAACATCCATATGGAGTTGCGGGAGAATGAGGTTCTTGGCCTAATTGGCCAAAACGGCTCAGGCAAGTCGACGCTTCTGAAGATATTTTGTGGTCTGGAGCAGCCGAGCGAAGGATCCGTGATTGTCAGGGGACAACCGACAGTCATCCGGTCACCTCTGGCAGCTGTCCAGATGGGGATCGGCATGGTCCACCAGGAACAGTCGTTGATTTCAAACCTGACGGTCGCTGAAAACATATTCTTCGATAAGCCGACCATCTACCGCAAGTTTGGCACCTATAATTGGCCCGGTCTCAACCGCGAAGCGGCCAAGCAGCTTGCGAAGCTCGAATGCGACATCCCACCCGAGACGGTTGTGGAGAAGCTGACATTCTCAGAGCGTCAAATGGTCGAGTTTGCCAAGGTGCTGGCCGTGGAGGAATTAATTGAGTCGTCACTGGTAATCCTGTTCGACGAGCCAACCTCACTCTTGAGCCCGACCGAAGTAGACGATCTGTTTTGCCAGATTCGTCGGCTCCAGAAGCGCGCCTCCATCGTGTTTGTCTCCCATCGGATGGACGAGGTGCTGGAAATCTCCGATCGGGTTCACGTCATGAGCAATGGCAAGAACGTCGCCGAGCGATCCAAGCGTGCGACCAACCATGGCGAGCTCTATCATCTGATGGTTGGGGCGAAGCGCTCGGACGACTACTTCTTCGAGGAGCGCCGGCGACCGGCCGTCAACACACCGGTTCGCTTGCGTGTCGACGCCCTTTCGGCGCCAGGGCGGTTTCAGGATGTTAGCCTCAGTGTGCGACCGGGCGAGATAGTCGCGATGACGGGGGTTGCCGGATCGGGTGTGGACCATGTCTGCCGAGCGATCTTCGGTGCCGAGGATGGCGTAACTGGCCAAATTGAGGTCAATGGGCGCAAGCGAAACCCAAGGCACGGACCCGACACCGCCATAGCTTGTGGAATCGGCTACGTCGCTGCGGAGCGCAAAACGGAAGGAGTCCTAGTTGGTCGCACGATCCTCGAAAATATTGTCCTCACGTTCGGATCGGAACTTGGCTGGCGAGGGATCATCTCCCATCGTCTGGAAGCGACGCGTGCGGTTCGGTTGATCAATACGCTCAAGATCAAGACGCCCTCCGCCGCTGAGTTCGTTGAGCGGCTAAGCGGGGGCAACCAACAAAAAGTATCGGTTGCCAAATGGCTCATGAGTGATCGGCTACAGCTGTTAATCCTGGACCACCCGACGCGAGGCTTGGATCCCGGCGCCAAAGCTGATCTTTTCGAGGCCATGCGCGAGCTGACGGATCGCGGCCTCTCGATAATTTTTGTGTCCGAGACTCTGGAGGAGACGCTGGGCATGGCCGACACAATCGTCGTGATGCGCGACGGCCGTGTTTCGGCTCGGTTTATGAACCTTATCGCTGTTAAACCAGCCCCTGAGGCTATTGTGGCGGCGATGGTATGAGTGTTGATCCCGCGACCGACAACATAATCCGCCACCAAATCGAGGCGCTCTACCGAATAGAGGGCATGCGGCGGGTCAAAGCGCTGGCAGTCCCATTCTTAGCGCTCATCATCTTGATTGGTCTCATATCTGCCGATCAGCCGAAGTTCTTGTCCGTTAGATCAATGACAGGCTTGGCAATCGATGCCGCGCCGATATTGATGTTGGTGATCGGAGCTACCACCGTGATCCTGGTCGGGGGCATCGACCTCTCGATCGCGACGATGGCGTCGTTTGCAGCGGTCGCCACGACCCTGATCAATCCGGTCGCCGGTGACTGGGCCATCCCCATTGTCCTTGTCATTGCCGCGAGCATCGGAGCGGCACAAGGCTTTGTTCATGTTAAAGCTCAGATACCGTCATTCGTGGTCAGCTTTGGCACTCTGGCTATCCTTTACGGCATCACTCACTACATCTCGCACGCCACCGCCGCTCCTCTTTCAAGCCCCTCCGCGATTATCTCGTTCCTAGGCGGTAAAATGCTTGGCGTCCCGAATGGCATGATAACTGTGCTGGTTTTGGCCGCATTGCTCATGATGACCTATCGCTTTACCCGCCTTGGCCGCGACCTCTATGCGGTGGGAGCGTCGGAGCGGGCGGCTTTAATCGCCGGCGTGAAGATCGTTCGCGTCAAGATGCTGGCTTTTGCGATCTCGGCCGTCTGCGCTTCCTTGGCCGGCCTGCTGCTCCTGGCGCAGACAATGTATAGCTCGCCGGCGATGGCCAATAATTACCTGCTCACGGCAATCGTCGGAGTGGTGGTCGGGGGCACGGCGATCTCCGGAGGCATCGGTGGCGTGGGTTGCGCGATACTGGGCGGACTGATTGCCGTAGTTGTCAGGATCGGAACGGTCATCGTGGGTCTCAACCCAGCCTATCAAAATATCGTTTTCGGTGTCGTTATTCTGGTTGCCGTCGCCTTAACGATTGACCGACAGAAAATCGGAATCATCAAGTAACGAAATGTGGCGGCTGCTGCGTATCAAGGGTATCCGGCATGACTGTACCCTTTGGGTCCGGGTGGACGGCTATGATGCTTTCCATGGGGTCGAGGGCTTTACATCTTCCAGAGCCCCCGGTCGTGCGTCACCTGGACCTTGGTTTGGCACGACAGGCGCGGCCAGCAGGGTGACTGGTTTCATGGCACTTGCGGTTATAGCCTTAGCTGGTCAGTGTGCGGTCGCGTAAACCATCTCCCCGCGAAGCAGTGCTAGCTCGACCCCATCGCTCGCCTGCCGGATGCCTGATTGCGAGCGTCGGGGTTTTCTTGGCCAACCTTTAGCAGACCAGGCACGGCAAGGATGATCTCTGCCGTGCGCTGGAGGTGGATCGCGATCTCGGAGCAGGCACGCTCGGCATCTCGTGCGATGACCGCGTCCATTAATGCTTCGTGCTCTCGGTTCACGTCGCGATCTCCGCTGCGAACCGGTACTGAAAGCTTCCTGTATCGTTCGCTTTTCTCAAACAGCATGGTCCGGATACGCAGCAGCCATTCGCTGTCGCAAGCGGCCACCAGCGCCTCGTGAAATTCAGCGTGCAACGAAGCCCAAGTCTTGTTGAGGTGTATTTTGTCACGGGGATCGCGTTCATCGACACGGCTCAGGCGATAGTATGCCGCAACGATGCCACTTTCCCAGGCGACGTCGCCCACCTTCATGGCGGAACGCAGGCACAGGCTTTCGATGTCGACGCGCACGCGGGTGACATCGACCAACTCCTCACGCGAGACGGGCGACACGAAGAAACCACGTTGCGCCTCGGAGCGCACCAGTCCGTCAGCGGTTAGACGGGCCAACGCCTCCCGGACAGCTCCGAGGCTGACGTCGAACCGATCGCACAGGTCGGAAATCCGAAGTTTCGCACCGGGAAGCAACCTACATTCAAGAATGTCCAGCCGGATGTCCCGGCAAACCTCTTCTGACAGCGTTGTGGACTTATTCCGCTCTGTAACCATCATCGTTCCCAACGTCTGGCATTGGTAGCAAAAATTGGACCCTCTTAGCAAAATGTTTGGTCATAAAGAAAATAGTTTTTATGTTGACGGATCGGATGTTTTCCACTCAGATGCAAGCAGAAGGTGGAGGAGGGTCGCTTGCGCTTCATTTCATTTCAGCTGGGTTCGGAACGCGGTGTCGGCATACAGCAGCAGAATGGGACATTGACCGGGTTGACCGTGTCAGACCCGGGCTATCCCGGGCACTTGGACGATCTCGTCGCAGCTGGAATGCCCGCACTGGGCAAGGCCGGGTCGGTGCTGTCCAAGGGCAGAGAACTGGCGACGCAAGCCCTCACGTTTCTGCCTCCTCTTGGCCAGCCCCGGAAAATTATTTGTGTGGGCCTGAATTATCGAGAACACTCCAAGGAAAGCGGTTTCAAGCAGCCGGATTACCCGGCGCTGTTTGCCCGCTTCGCCTCGAGCCTCATCGGCCACCAAGCAAACATGGTCGCCCCAGATTTTTCCGACACCCTGGATTTCGAGGGCGAACTTGTGGCGGTGATCGGAACCGGCGGGCGGTTCATCCCGGAAAGCACAGCGCTCGACCATGTCGTCGGCTATTCGATATTCAACGATGGCTCGGTTCGGGAGTACCAGTTCAAATCGCCGCAATGGACGATGGGAAAGAACTTCGACGACACCGGCGCTTTCGGTCCGGCGTTCGTCACAGCGGATGAATTGCCACTCGGAGCGCGCGGCCTGAAACTGGAAACGCGCCTCAATGGCCAAGTGGTCCAGTCCGCCAGCACCGATGACCTCGTCTTCGACGTTGCGACACTGGTCTCCATGATCAGTGAGGGGATTACGCTCGAGCCCGGCGATCTCATCGTGACCGGCACCCCCTCCGGCGTCGGTCACTCACGCACCCCGAAACTCTACATGCGGCCGGGGGACATCTGCGAAGTCGAAATCGAGCGCGTCGGTGTGCTTCGCAACACGGTGGTGGCACAGTCGGCAAAGCTGGACGCAGCCGCCTAACGGTAGGCTTCAAGACGCCTGCAGCCCGAGTTCGAGGGGGAGAAGAATGACACAGATTAGGAGCTTGACCCAGCCGACTCGTCGGCCGGGCGAGCTTGGAGTGCATTCGCTGAATTATTTTGCAGTTGAGACGCCTGATCTGGTTACTGAGAAGCGTTTCTACGAATCGTTCGGACTGAACGTCTCCGAGCAAGGCGACGGTCTCCGCTTGCACACCGAAGGGTCCGCAAACGCCTGGGCGGCGGTTGTCGGCGGGTTGCAGCGGAAGCTGCATCATCTTTCGTTCGGGGTCTTCGAGGATGACTTGCTGCCATTCAAACGGCACCTCGAACGCGCGGGTGTGCCGTTGCTTGACGCGCCGTCCGGTTTCGAGAGCAACGGTCTGTGGTTTCGCGACCAGGATGGGACATATGTCGAGATCTGTGTGGCCGAGAAGACGTCGCCGAACTTCAAGGCATCGGCCCTGTTCCCCTCCACTCCTGGCGGCAAGGCAGCAGCTCCCAAGCGCAGCCAGGCAGGATTCGTAAAGCCCAAGCGCCTGGCGCACATACTCCTTTTCGCCAAGGACGTCTCAAAAGCGGTAGAATTTTACTCCCGAGTCCTTGGACTGCGCCTATCCGATCGGTCGGGCGAACAGATCGCGTTCATGCATGGCATGCACGGCAGCGACCATCACATGGTTGCCTTCGTCAAGTCGGAGGGTCCCGGGCTGCATCACTCCAGCTGGGACGTTCCGGCGCTGAACGACGTGGGAATTGGAGCCATGCAGATGGCCGATCGTGGCTTCTCACAAGGGTGGGGTCTTGGCCGCCATGTGCTCGGATCCAACTATTTTCATTACATTCGCGATCCGTGGGGAAGCTATGCCGAGTATTCGTGCGACATCGATTACATCCCAGTCGACGTCGACTGGGAGGCGGGCGACCATGAGGGGCATGATGCCTTTTATGTGTGGGGCCCGACGCCGCCGGCCGACTTCGGAGTGAACCATGAGCTGACGCAGCCATGAGCCGGCCGTTGCCGCGCGCTGCCCTGGCGCAGACCGGGTTCACCGGCCGCACCGCGGTCGTCACCGGTGCGTCGAGCGGGATCGGCCGCGCCTGCGCATTGGCCCTGGCTGATGCCGGGGCCGACGTGGTGGCAATCGCGCGCGGGCGGGAGGCGCTCGATCGGCTGGCAGGCGAGATCGGTCCCGCCTGCCAGCCGATGCCGCTCGACGTGCTCGACGTGGATGCGATGACCGCCGCCGTGGCCGCCCTGCCGCGGCTCGACCTGCTGGTCAACTGCGCCGGACGCAACTTGCCCGAGCCAATCGACGACGTCACTCCCGAACGGTTCGACGCGGTGTTCGACCTCAACGTGCGCGCGACCTTCTTTCTCTGCCGCGCAGCCGTGCTGCGGATGCGCGGCAGCGCCCGGGGCGGCGCCATCGTCACCGTGTCGAGCCAGATGGGCCATGTCGGCGCCCCCAACCGGACCGTCTACTGTGCGTCCAAGCACGCGATCGAAGGGCTGACCAAGGCGCTCGCCCTTGAGGTCGCGCGCGAGGGCATCCGGGTGAACTCGGTCTGCCCTACTTTCGTCGAGACGGCGATGACGGCGTCGATGCTGGCGCGGCCGGACGCGCGGGAGGCGGTGATCGGCAAGATCCCGCTCGGCCGCGTCGGCACGCCCGACGACGTCACCGGCGCCGTCCTGTTCCTTCTGTCCGACGCGGCCGCGATGGTCACCGGGACGAGCCTGCTCGTCGACGGCGGCTGGACCGCGCAATAACCCTCCCGGAGCGGCACATGCCCGAATACCTGAAGTCACCGAGCAACCCGATCACCGAGGCGGTCTCGGCCGAGATCACCCAGACCGTGTCCGACGTGATCCGCGCCGTCCGCGACGAGGGGATCGGGGCGGTGCGCCGCTACTCCGAGAAGTTCGACCGCTGGAGCCCGCCGTCGTTTCGGGTGACAGATGAGCAGATCGCACGGGCCGCGCGCGAGACGACCGACGAGCTCAAGCAGCACATCGTCTTCGTGCAGGATCAGGTGCGCCGCTTCGCCGAGTTGCAGCGCACCACGATGTCCGACTTCGAGGAGACGACGCTGCCCGGCGTCCAGCTCGGCCAGAAGCACATCCCGGTCAACGCCGTCGGTTCCTACTCGCCGGGCGGCAAGTATCCGCTGATCGCGTCGTCGATCATGACGGTCGTGGTGCCGAAGGTCGCCGGCGTGAAGCGCGTCGTGGCGTTCGCGCCGCCGCGTGAGGCGAACGGCATCTACCCCGCACAGCTGCACACGCTGGCGACCTCGGGCGCCGACGAGATCTGGGCGGTGGGCGGCGTGCAGGCGCTGGCGGCCGCAGCCTACGGCATCGAGGGGCTGGAGCCAGTCGACATGATCGTCGGGGCCGGCAACGCCTACGTGGCCGAGGCCAAGCGGCAGCTGTTCGGCCGCGTCGGCATCGACCTGCTGGCGGGGCCCACCGACATCCTGGTGATCGCCGACGACAGCGCCGACCCGCACGTGGTCGCGGCCGACCTGCTGGGCCAAGCCGAGCACGGCACCAACTCGCCGGCTACTCTGGTCACCACGTCGCGCAGACTGGGCGAGGCGGTGCTGCACGAGGTCGAGCAATGGCTGGCCGGCAGCTGGCCGACCAAGGAGGTGGCCGGCACGGCGTGGCACGACCTGGGTGCGATCGTGCTCTGCGCCGACGACGAGGAGATGGCGCAGGTCTCGGATCAGTACGCGCCCGAGCACCTGGAGGTGCAGGCCCGCGACACCGAATGGTTCCTGCGCCGGCTGACCAACTACGGCTCGCTGTTCCTGGGGGCGGAGTCGACGGTCGCCTACTCCGACAAGGCGATTGGCACCAACCACGTGCTGCCGACCGGTGGCTCGGCCCGCTACACCGGCGGGCTCTGGGTCGGCAAGTTCCTGAAGACCGTCACCTACCAGCGGGTCGACCATGCGGGCGGGCAGATCGTGGCGCCGCACGCCGCGGCGATCTGCGACGCCGAGATGATGCACGGGCACGCCGTCACCTGCCGCATCCGTCTCGACCCGCCGCGGCTGGCCGCCTGATGGACGCGGCGCTGGATACCCTGATGCGCTTCTACGCCGCCGAGACCGCCTATCTCGCCCCAGACGGCGGCGACTTCTCGGTGATCGCGCAGACGCTCGACCCCGACTGCGTGCTGCACCAGCCGGCCTCGCTGCCGTATGGCGGCGAGTGGCGCGGCCCGGCCGGGTTCAAGGCCTGGATGAAGGCGTTCGGCGCGCAGTGGTCATCGCTCGAAGTGCGTGACCCGCGCTTCTACCTAAGTGGCGATGTCGTCGTGAGTCACAGCCACGTCCACGCCGTCGCACGAGCAACCGGGCAGGCGATCGACTGGCCGCTGCTGCAGCTGTTCCGGGTCCGCGACTCGCGCATCCTCGAGCTGCGCCCGTTCCACTGGGACACCGCGGCGATGTTGCCGGCGCTGGGGCTGGCGGCATGAGTGCCCGGCGGGCCATCGTCACCGGCGCCAGCTCGGGCATCGGCAAGGCGACAGCGCTGCTGTTGGCCGAGCGCGGCTACGACCTTGGCCTCACCTACGCGGAAAACCGTGACGGAGCCGACGCGACGGCTGCGGCGACCCGCGGCTTCGGCCACCGCGTCTTCGTCGAGGAGATGCGGCTGGAAGACCCGGAGTCGATCGTCTCGGCGATCAGCCGGCTGGCCAACCAGCTCGGTGGGCTAGACGCCTTCGTCAACAACGCGGGCGTGCTCGACCTGCAGGGTTTTCTCGACGTGGACCTCGTGCGCTGGCGGCGGGTCGTCGACTGCAACCTGACCGGCGCCTTCGTCGCAGCACAGGCGGCGGCCCGCCGGATGGTGGCCACGCCGGCCGTCTCGGGCCGGATCGTCAACGTCTCCTCGGTACACGAGGCCGTCCCGCTGATGGACGGGGCGGCCTATTGCGCCTCCAAGGCCGCGGTCGGCATGCTCACCAAATGCATGGCGCTCGACCTCGCGCCGCATGGCATCGCCGTCAATGCGATCGCGCCTGGCGAGACGGCGACCCGCATGAGCGGCGCCCGCGAAGACGAGGACGTCGCCAGCCGTAAGCGCCCCGACCTGCCCGCCCGGCGGCCCGGTGCGCCGCGCGAGATGGCGCTGACGATCGCGCACCTGCTCGACCCCGAGGCCGCCTACACGACGGGCACGAGCGTGTTTGTGGATGGCGGCATGATGCTGATGGCCGCGATCCCGAACCAGAGGACGATCATGGCCTCGCTCACCGGATAACCCGACGAGACCCGAAGCCGGCGACACAGCCGGCCGGCAACACATCAGGAGGGACGTCGATGCGCAATCTGCTTAGGGCTGGTCTGGTCGCGACGACACTGTTCGCCGCACCGGCGTTCGCGGCCGACACGGTGGACGTGGACGTGGGTGGCGGTCAAGTCGTCAGGCTCGCGGCGCACCGGCCGCTGAAGCTCGCCTTCTTTTCCGAAGGCAGCAACAATAGCGCGATGACGGCCAGCATCGAAGGCGCCAAGGCCGCGGCCAAGCAGCTCGGCTGGACCATCGACGTGTTCGACGGTCGGTTCGACGCCGTCAACCAAGCCAATCAGATCGAGAACGCGCTCAACCGCGACTACGACGCATTCGTAGTCAAGCCGCTCGAGGGAAACGTAATGTGCGCGCCGTCCTCGGTCGAGGCAGCCCGACGCAACATCCTGAGCGTGGTGGCAATCCTGCCGATCTGCGGCCGCTCGGGCAAGGAGGGCGAGGCACAGTGGTCGCCGGGCACGCTCGCCTATATCGGCGGCACACAGACCCCGGACGCCTTCGTCGAAGTATTGAGCCGGGTCGCCCAGCTCGCCCCCGGCCCGCAGCGAATCGGCGTGCTGACCGGCAACAACCTGAACCCGATCACGCTCAACTTCGACGTGGCACTGAGCCGGTTCCTCGCGGCGCACCCCGAATGGTCGCTGGCGGCCAAGGCCCGCACTGACTGGTCGATCCCGGTAGCGCAGGCCAAGGCCGAGGTCATGGTCCAGGCCAACCCCGAGATCACGCTGTATTTCGCCCAGTACTCGAACATGACCCGTGGCATCGTGACGGTGCTCAAGGCCAAAGGACTAATGGGCAAGGTGCACGTGTTCGACGCCGGGGGCACCGCGTGGGCCGCGCGCGCGGTGCGCGACGGGGAAATCGACTTCACGACGGCGCTCTATCTCGCATCGGACGCCAAAGCTGCGGTCTACGCCATCGCGGCCGCGCAGCGGGGCGAAGCGGTGCCGCGGGTCATCCACAACGAGGGCAAGCCGATCACCCGGGGCACGCTCGTCCAATTCTATGACAAGACGAACATCGAACAGTACGTCGCGGAAGCTGAGTGAAACAGCAGGACGAGGGCAAATCCGATGGGAAGGCTTAGCGGGAAGGTGGCGATCGTGACCGGTGGCACGGGAGGTATCGGCCAGGCGATCACGACGCTTTTTGCGCTCGAAGGTGCCAAGGTCGCCGTGTTCGACGTCGACGGCGCACATGCAGAGGCGTTGCTTGATCGCGTCACGGCATCGGGCGGCAACGCCAGCTTCAGGAAGGTCGACATCACCTCGGCTATGGATGTTGAACACGCTGTTCAAGCGGTTGCAGACGAGTTTGGACCCGTCGACATCCTGGTGAATTCCGCGGCCATCACCGGCACGTCGCGGCCGACACACGAAGCCACCGCGGAGGACTTCGACCAGGTGTTCGCGGTCAACGTCAAAGGCACCTTCCTGTGCACGAAGTTCGTTGTGGCCCAGATGCTCCGGACCGGAAGGAAAGGCAGCATCGTCAACATCTCCTCGACTTATGGCGTGGTCGGCAATGCGGACATCCCATTGTACCACGCGACGAAGGCCGCCGTGCTGATGATGTCCAAGACCGACGGCGTGACATACGCCGACCGCGGCATCCGCTTCAATGCGATCCTGCCCGGCGCGACCCGCACGCCAATGTCGCTCAAAGCGGCCTCCATCAGTCCGGAAGGCGGCGAATACATCAGGAACCTGATCGCCGCTCACCCAATGAAGAGGCAGGCTGAGCCGGTGGAGATCGCCAATGGCGTGCTGTTTCTTGCCTCCGACGAAGCCAGCTTCGTGACCGGCACGCACCTCACCATCGACGGCGGCTACACCGCCCAATGATCGCGCTCGCGCCGATCGAACAAGCTCATGGCACCCGGTTTACCGGTAAGGTGGCCGTTGTGACGGGCGGTGTGGGCGGGATTGGCCGGGCCGTGGTGCAGGCCTTCGCTCGCGAAGGCGCGAAAGTTGCCGTGTTCGACCGCCAGCCCAATGCGGAGAGCGAGCATAAAGCAATTACCTTCTACTCTGTCGACATCACACAGCCCGCACGGGTCGAGGCTGCCGTCTCGCGTGTGGAGGACGAACTCGGCGCGATTGACGTGCTCGTCAACAACGCCGGGATTACCGGCACCGCACGCCCCACGCACGCGGCGACGCCCGAGGAGTTCGACGCGGTGTTCGCCGTCAATGTCAGGGGTGCGTTCCTGTGCACCAAGCACGTGGTCGCGCGCATGCTCGCAGCTGAACGGCCGGGTGCCGTGGTCAACGTCTCCTCGATCAACGCCCTAATTGGCAATGCGGATATCCCGCTCTATCACGCCACCAAGGCGGCAGTGTCCATGCTGGCCCGGTGCGACGCGGTCGCCTACGCCGACCGTGGCATTCGGTTCAATGCGGTCCTGCCCGGCTCGACCCGCACCGCCATGTCCGACGCGGCAGCAGAGATAAGCCCCGAGGGTGATGACTATTTGCGCAATCTGGTCGCACGTCATCCCTTGGGTAGGCAGGCGACGCCCGATGAGATCGCGGCTGGCGTCCTGTTCCTTGCCTCCGACGCGGCGAGCTTCATCACCGGCACCGACCTCGTGATCGACGGCGGCTACACGGCGCAATGATCGTGGGCAAAACATCGAAAACGTGGAGGACGACCATGCGGACGCGAGAGACTTTGAGGATCCTAAGCTGCGCGGCGGTTCTGTCGGCCGGGCTGCACGGCGCTCGTGCGGCTGCGGCGGACCGCAGCGTCGACATGGGCAACGGACAGGTCGTCAAGATCGCGGCCGATCGACCGCTGAAGGTCGCGATCTTCAGCGAGGGCGCCAACAACAGTGCAATGCAGGCGTCGATCGACGGGGCGAAACAGGCGGCCGCCGAGCTGGGCTGGCAGATCGACGTCTTCGACGGGAAGTTCGACACAGTCACGCAAGTCAATCAACTGCAGAGCGCGCTGACGCGCGGCTACGACGCCTGGGTGCTGAAGGCCGTCGAAGGCAACGCCGCCTGCGACATCGCCACGCGGCAGGCACCGGCCGCAAACGTGGCCGTAGTCACTTCCGTGCTTCCTATTTGCGGCAGAGCGTCCAACGAGAGCGCGGCACTCTGGGCGCCGGGAACGCTCGCCTACATCGGTGGTTCGGAGACGCCTCAGGCGTTCTTTCGCGTGCTCGACCGCATGGCACGGGAGAATCCGGGACCGCAGAAACTTGGGGTCATCACCGGGCCTGAATTGAACCCGATCACCAAAAACCATGAGGCGGCGTTGAAGATGTTGCGGGGCAAGTATCCCAGCATCGTCGTCACGGCGCTGGCGCGAACGGATTATTCGACGCCGGTCGCGATGGAGAAGGCCGAGTCGATGGTTCAGGCAAATCCCGACATCACGCTCTACTACGTCGCGTTCTCTAACCTTGCGAAAGGTTTGGTGCCGGTCCTCGAGCAGGCGGGCCGTCTCGACAAGGTCAAGGTCTACGACAATGGCGCCACTGCCTGGGCCCTCGCCGCGCTGAAATCCGGCAAGATCGCGCTGACGAGCGCCAATCGGCTCCGGTCGAACGCCTACAATGCCGTCTACGCGATCGACAAGGCGCGAAGAGGCGAGCCGGTCGCACACGTGCTCGGTGACCTGGGAGCGCCGTTGGTCGAAGGACGCCCGCCAGCCGAGCCGTTTCTGATCGATGCCGGGAACGTTGGCGGGTTTACTCCCGAGATTAAGTAACCTCGGAACAACAAAAACGATATGAAAGTGGTAGACATGAAAATGACACGAATACTTAGAGGCTCGCTTGCGAAGGCCGCCCTGGGCTTGACCATGATCTCGGCGGCGCCAGCGTTCGCCAGCACCATCAACCTCGATGTCGGGACCAGCCAGCCGGTCGTGATCGACAACAGCCAGCCCATAAAGATCGCGCTGTTCATCGAGATCGGCACCAACAGCGCAGTGCAGGCCACCGTCGGCGGCGCCAGGTCCGAGGCCGCCAAGCACAACATCAAGGTCGACGTGTTCGACGCGCGTTTCGACATCGCGCGTCAGGTCAACCAGATGCAGAACGCGCTCAACGGCGGCTACAACGCTTGGATCGTCGCCGCCATCGAAGGCCAGCAGGTCTGCAACATGGCCGCCGTCGAGGCGCCGAAGCACAACATTGTGGTCGCCGTCGTGACGATGTCGATCTGCGGCCACTCGGTCAACGAGGGCGACAAGATGTGGTCGCCCGGAACCCTGACCTATGTTGGCGGCAACGAGGCGCCGTCGGCATTCGAAGCGGTGATGCTGCAGGCGATCAAGGACCGCCCGGGCCCGCTCAAGGTCGGCCTGCTGACCGGTCAGCCGCTGCACCCAATCACCAAGGCGTTCGACAAGGCCGTGGCCGACGTCCGTAAGCAGCATCCGGAGTTCGAGGTCGCGGCGACCTACCGGACTGACTACTCGCCCGAGATGAACCAGCAGAAGACGCAGGCGATGCTGCTCTCGCACCCCGAGGTCAACACGATCGTCGGTGTGTATACCAACATGTCCAAGGGTGTCGTCCCGGCGCTCGAGGCGGCCGGCAGGCTCGGCCAGGTGAACGTCTACGAAAACGGCGGCACGACGTGGTCGGTCGAGGCGCTGCAGAAGGGCTGGATCAAGGCCACTACCGGCTACTACCGCGCGTCCGCCGCCGCCGCCGCCGCCGCCGTTCAGGCGATCGTGGATGTGTGGGCCGGCAAGCCGGTCCCGCGCGCGATCATGAACGACGGCCACAAGCTGCTGCCCGATCAGCCGGCGGGCAAGGTCGCGGTCATCACCACCGCCAACCTCGCCGAGTACACGCCGCAGTCGCCCTGATTCGCCCGCCCCCCCCGCTCCTGAAAGGTTCCTCAATGACCGAGCACGTCGTCCTGATCGTTCGCTTCGTGCCCAAGCCCGGCATGTACGACGCCTTCCGCGCCCATTTGTATAGGCTGGCGGAGACGATGGCGGGGGAGGCCCACTTCGTGAACACCATCGTCCACGACGACATCGACCGTCCGGGCGAGCTGGTGCTGTATGAAATCTGGTCGGGCACCCGCGAACGGTGGGAGCGTGAGGAGCCGCCAAAGGCGTACCGCGCCGCCTACGAGGCGCGGGTGCCGGAGTTCCTCGAGCGGCGCGACATCACTTGGCTCACCCCTGTCCGGGAGTTGGGCAGCCAGCTCACGGGGGGCTGAAGCCGGTGTCAGCTTTGCCGACGAGTGCCGATGCGGACGTCAGTGCGGTCGCCATCGCCTGTCAGCGGGTCGAGAAGATGTTCGGCCTGATCCGGGCGCTGCACCCGGTCGATCTGGAGATCCGGACTGGCTCGATCCACGCACTGGTCGGCCAGAACGGGGCAGGCAAGTCGACCCTGCTTGGCATCCTTGCCGGACGCATTCGACAGACCGGAGGCGGCGTCGAGGTGTTCGGCACTCCGGTGGCGCTCGGGCACCCTCGGACCGCACGGGCCGCGGGTATCGTCGCGATTTACCAGGAACTGACGGCCGTGCCGGCGCTGTCGGCCGTCGCCAACGTATTCCTTGGCCAGACGCTATCGAGTGGTGGCCTGTTGTCTGAGGCCGCCATGCGTCGCAAGTTTTGCGAGCTCGCGGCGCGGCTCGACGTGCGGATCGCTCCCGAGGCCAGGGCTGGCACCCTGTCGGTCGCCGACCAGCAGATTCTCGAGATCATGCGGGCTATGCAATCAGATGCGCGCATCATCCTGTTCGACGAGCCGACGGCGGCCCTAGCCCCAGCCGAGCGGGAGGCGCTGTTCCGCGTCATGCGAGACCTGCGCCGCAGCGGGCACACGATGCTGTTCGTCTCCCACAACCTCGACGAGGTTCTCGAAATCGCTGACGCCGTGACCGTGTTCCGCAACGGCCGGCTGGTGGCGACCGGCCCCGTCGCCGGCTGGAGCAAGAGCCGCGTCGTCTCGGCCATGCTCGGCGAAGAACTAGGCAATATCTATCACCGCCGTCCCGGGCACATCGCGGATGCGGACGTGACACGACCGCTGCTGCAAGTCGAGGCCCTGCGGGTGCCAGGCGCCATCGAGGACATCGCGTTCAGCCTGACACGAGGCGAGGTGGTAGGCCTCGGCGGCCTGGTCGGCAGCGGCCGCACGACAACGCTGCGGGCGCTCGCGGGTCTGGAGCCGACGGCGACCGGCAACCTATGGATCGAAGGGATGCCGCAGGCGTGGCCGCGCACCCCTCGCGCCGCCCGGGCGCTCGGCATCGCACTCGTTCCCGAGGACCGCAAGACGCAGGGACTCGTGCTCGGCATGGCAACCATGGACAACATCGCGCTCGCACACTTGTCGGCTGCAACCCGTTTTGGACTGATGTCGGAGCGGCGCCTGCGCGCGGCGGCCGAGCGCGTGTCGCGGCCGTTCCGGCTCGACCCGTCCCGTCTGGGCCACCCGGTGCACCAGCTCTCGGGGGGCAACCAGCAAAAGGCGCTGCTGGCCCGCTGGCGTCACTGCCGCCCGCGCATCCTGCTGGTCGACGAGCCGACCCGCGGCATCGACATCGGTGCCAAAACCGAGATCCTCGACGCGCTGCGCGCCTTCGCAGACGACGGCGTGGGGGTCGTCATCGTCTCGTCCGAGCTCGAGGAGATTGTCGCTGTGGCCGACCATGTCCTGGTGCTGGCAGAAGGTCGGCCGGTGGGCCAGCTCGATGCCGGCCGGGGCGAGGTCAGCGTCGGCGCGATCCTGAACCGTGCCTTTGAAGTGGAGACCGCCAATGTCTGAAACCCGCGCCGCGGTCGCTCCATCGCCACTCGCCCCCGCCGCTCCGCGCCTCCAGGGGCTCACCCTGGTCAGGCGCTACGGGCTGCTCACCCTGCTTGTCCTCCTGGTCGGCGTGTCGGAATATCTTTACCCTCGTTTTCTGGACTGGCAGAACGTCAGGAACATCCTGAGCCAGAACGCGCTGGTCGGCATCGTCGCGGTCGGCATGACGTTCGTCATGATTACCGGCGGCTTCGACCTCTCGGTCGGGTCAATCTACGCCGCCGGCGCTACGGTCTACGCGAGCCTCGCCGTGGCGGGCTGGCCGGTCGCGGCGGCTGCCGCGATGACCCTGCTGGTCGGCGTCGTTGCGGGCCTTGTCAACGGCCTGATCGTGACACGCCTGCGGGTGAACCCGTTCGTGGCAACCCTTGGGACAATGACCGCCTACAGCGGGCTGGCCCTCATCTACTCGAACTCTTCGCCGTTCGTGGTCGAGGACCCGGGTTTCACCCGGCTCGGGCGTGGCACGGCGCTGGGCTTGCAGATCTCGATCTGGTTGCTGTTCGCCTTCTTTGCGGCGGGCCAGTTCGTGCTGTCCAAAACCGTCTACGGCCGTAGCGTTTTCGCAATCGGCGGCAACAATGAAGCTTCGCGACTTGCGGGACTGCAGACGGAGTGGCTGCGCACCTCGACCTACGTGCTGAGCGGGGCGTGTGCGGCGATTGCGGGCATGATCATTGCCTCGCGGTTGGCGATCGGGCAGGCCGACATCGGGGGCACGATGTCGCTCGACGCGATCGCGGTCGTGGTGATTGGCGGCACCTCCTTGCTGGGTGGCGAGGGTGCCGTCTGGCGCACGGCCATCGGCGTGCTGATCGTGGCCGTGTTGACTAATCTGCTCGACTCACTGGCTGTCGACGCGAACTACCAGTTGGTCATCAAGGGCGTCATTGTCATTGCAGCCGTGGCGCTGGACGCGCGGGTGCGGGCCGGCCGCTGACCGGCTTCAAGCGGCGTTGGTGCATAAATCAATCGGAGGCCGCTGGTTTTGGCCACGGGGGGGCGCGGCGTATAGAACCGCTCCCTCGTTTGTTGGATGCTTAATGCCCTACAAAACCAGTGAGGCGCGCCGCCACAAGATCCCCAGGGCGCGCTACAAGGTCACCAATTGGCCGGAGCACAACCCCGCCGCACAGCAAGGCGTCCAGTTCGGGAATGCCGGTGCCAACGAGGACCGGTAAGAACTCGCCGTGGTGTTCGGGGGCGACGAGGCGTGGATAAACGGCGAGGCCGCCCGTCTCGATCGCGTAGTCGTGGTTGCCGCCCCGAAACCGGACCCCGCGCAGCTTCACCACACGCAGGGAGCGCCGTTCCGCACCGTAGATGCTGGTCTGCAACAGAACCTACGATGCCGTGCGCCGGTATGCGACCGCGCGCAAGCGCAAGCAGGGCACGGAATCGAGTGATGCCTTCGTGCCACTGAGCTTCGCACCTGGCGGAGCAGCCTGAAGGTTCCGCCGGCGCAGCCGGTGGAAGGGCTGCGGAGGGGACAGGGGCTACGCATGAAATCTTATTTTGATAGTGCATAGGATTTATCGGCTACCCGACCATGAGCCGGAGCATGTAGGCATTGTTCCACGCGGCTTTCTTGCGCTTGGCGCGCACGCTGGCTTTCGTTGACCGGTCGCGACCGACGATGTTGAGCGCGATCTTGCGCAGCAGCGCCAGGTTGCGCGCAGCATTCCGATCACGCACGCGACTGTCGTCCTCGCGAAACGTTACATCGAGCACCCAGTGCAGCGCGTTTTCAACCGTCCAATGCGAGCGGATAGCGCGACCCAGAACAGCTGGATCATCTGGGCAGCTCGACAGAAAGTAGCGGATTTCGCTCTCGACCTTGGGCGCGCTGTTGACGCTGCGGATGCTCTCGACCGCCAGCACGGTGCGCAAGCCCGGCCAGCCGCTCAGAGCGTCCAGAGCCGCAGCCTGCGTGCTGGCGAATACCCGGCGCTGGACCAAGCGGCCATGCGTGTCGTCGAACGCGTCGCAATCAGCCCGGCTAGGCGCGTCACGGCGGAAACAGTGCTGCTCGAAGTGCTCGATGACCGCTTTGTGGGCGAGAGAATGATTGCCTTTGAGCGTCAGCAGATAGTCGCCGCCGCGTGCCAGGATCTTCTCGGCGATCGCGGTCTGGCACCCCATGGCGTCGAGCGTAACAATGCTATTCTGCAGCGCAAGCTGGTCCAGCAGTTCGGGGACAGCAGTGATCTCGTTTGACTTGCCATCCACGCAGCGCTGGCCCAGCACCAGGCCCTGCTCGCTTGCCCACGCGCTCACCACGTGCAGCGGCGATTGGTCCCGACCATGGTCGAACGAACGTCGGACCGTCTTGCCATCGATGGCGATCACCTCGCGCTCGAATCCTTCCACGAGTGTGCCGACCCAGGCTGTGAACCCGGCCTCGAAAGCGTCGGGGTCGATCAGCATGAACACGCGCCGGAACGTGTCGTGCGAGGGAATGCCGTTTGGCAGTTCCAGAAAAGTCCTGAGCCACGAGAGCTTGCTGCGGCCATATAGCGCGATGTCGTCCCAGCTTTCGGCACAGGCGATCACCGCGCACACCGCGATCACCAGAATGTCGCGCAGGCGGTGCTCGACCTTGCCGCCGCAGCGCGGGTCCTCGATCGCTCCAAAATACTGCGCCAGGTTCTCAATCGACATGCCCCACCTCTCACTATGGCGAGGGGGCGTCATCATGCATCAGCACCGGGAAGACTAGCGAGATTTCATGCGTCGCCCCTGACCAGGGACGCCCGCGCGCGCCTTGCGGACGCAACCGACGCCTTCGAGACGGCACGAGAGGCGCACGCGACGCTGCAAACCTACCTGGCCGAGATAGACCGACCGGGCTGTATCGTAGAGCTGCTGCGCGTTGTTCGCGACCGCGCTCATGTAGTCCTGCGCGCCGAGCTGAAGGTCGACCGCCTGTTGGAGCAGATCGACGCCGACCAGCGCCGTTTATGGCAGCGCACGGAAGCGCTGGCCTGGTTGGTCGCGAAGGAAATTGTGAACTGCAACCAGGGCGCCGGCTCGACCGATACGGTGCCAGTTGGTGACGTGGTGTGGCATCGCGCCCGGCAGCCGTACGTGAAATGGCACTTGCCCGACGTCGCTACGCCCCCGGTTAACCCGTGGAAGCGCGCCTCGGCCGCTTTGATGCAGGACGCGGATGCGGCACTCCCAGACCTGACTGACCCGATGGGAGGTTGGTGAGGTAATTTCTGACGCCTGATCCCTTATGGGATCCAGAATCATCAATTACCGCAACTTCGGCCGGCAGCACTGCCTCTTTTCGCAAAGCCTGTGAGACTGCATACAACATTCTGAAAACCGGAGGCTTCCATCCCTACTTTAGTCGACTCGTTGGTTGTGAGTCTCGGGGTGGACGCCACCCAGTTCAACGCTGGCTGGCTCGGCCGTTTGGACTTGTTGCTATTCGGCCCGTCGCTTTACGTACAGTTCCTTTAGCAGGCCCAGCATCAAGAGGATGCTGCCGCGCGTAGACATGGGCCAGATTCGCGCCTTTACCGTAGTCATCATGACTTCCGCACGGGCCATGCTGAAGCTGCGGTCGGCCATGAAAGTAGCACCTGCCACGGTAATGCCGAGAGCAGGCCGCCTGGCGACAATCTCATTGCACCGCCGGGTGAAGTCGGTAAGTAGGTCCCGTATCGTCTTAGTGTGTTCTTCAAGGGTGTTTTTATCCGCCTCGTCGGTTAACCCCCGCGCTTCCATCAAAGCAAGCGCTTTGCCAACCATCGGCTGAATCTCCGCAAGAACAGCAGCTCGCTCGTTTCGCCACGCGTCCAGCCGCGCCTTGGCGCACAGCTCCCGAACTCCGAAGGCTGCGATCTGGAACTGAAGGGAAGCGGCCAGTTTCCCAACCACGCCGGGAACTTCGGCCAGGTGCGCCGCCCATTCCTCGGTGTAGCGCTCCCGCTGGCTTTCCGGCAGCCTCAGGACGGCGATGTCGAGGAGGCGCCCTGTGACCCAGGGGGTCCATTCCTTTGCGTCGTCGGCGATGATCTTGGCGACGGCTGCGCTGATGATGGCACAGGCACCGGAAATGATGGCGGGGATCAGGCCCATGCAAGCCTCCCCACAACCGGCGCCAGCTCCCGGGCGGCGGCCCGCGCCCGGGTCGCGCCAACTCCGGTCATCCGGTAGTAGCGCCGCCTCGGCCGTCCCAGCGCTTGCGGGTCCTCAGTTTCCCACCGGCTTTCAAGCCAGCCGCACTGTTCCAACCGCATCAGCATCGGATACAGCGTACCCGATGCAAGCCGGGCTTCTCGGCTGATTTCCGCGCCCGAAAGCTCCTGTCCTCCCGCGCCGATAATGGCGCTGAGAACCTTGAGCGTCTGCGATGTCATTCGTGGTTCGCTTACCATAGTCGACTATCTACATAGGCTGGCAGGCGAGCGCAAGGCGAGTCTTTGCTGCCTTATGGATTGACGGATGCCAGCTGTATCCCACCATCACGGCGTCGACCCACCCAGCCTACTGGCCTAGTAGGATTGAGCCAGTCGTTACGCTACTCTAGGAGTAGCTTTGTAGATGAGTTCATCCAGCTCGTCCGGGGACTCGTCTACTACCAGCTTCGTTTGTTCAATAAGATAAACAACAGTGCCGTATTCTTCTTTTATGGAAAAATAATAGCAAATCACATCTACATTTATTCGAACTTTGTCTCCGCTACTACGAACCGTAACTAGAATAAATTCTGCCATAATTACGCCTGTTAAAAACTATTATTCGCCTTTGGCGTTCGGCCGGTTCACAGCCAGCGTGACAGCCAGATGCCTCCGCCGCCCACGATGACGGCGACCACTGCCGGCCATACCAACCACACGAGTACTTGATCGGTCGTCATGGGCGAAGCCTCCCCAGGACAAGTTGCGCGCAAAGATGTAGCCCCGCCCCGAGCGCCAGCCAAGAGAGCTGCACCACCCCGGATCGGCCGGACAGCCCGCCGCTGATTGCAGGCGCGACGAAGCCGCCAATGGCGAACGCAAGGCCGACGCTGTTGAGGGTGGTCGCCAGCAGCTTAAGACGTTCGCTTCGGATCAATGGCTTAGAGCTTTGGTTTGTAAGAGGGGCAAAAGCCCGGGCGATTAAGGTGATCTGCATCGCAGGCTGACGAGATCGGGCAGATACGGAATTGTCGGGCAGGCTGGGACGGCAAGCCTGCTGCCGAGATAGTCCCAGAAGGGTATGCGCAACTTGCTGCAGGTCTTTGCCAGGCTGAGGAAGGCATCGCGGCAATCGCGTCCGGTATCGCTGCGGGTGCCACCGCTGACTTTGCGCTTGGTGACCTGACAACGAATGTCGTTCTCGGAGCCGTTGGTGTGCAGCGGCACCTCCGGCCGGTCGAGCACCATCAGCAAGGCGGGCTTGTTGGCGTGCAGCCGCTCAAGCAAGCGGTCCAGGGTGGCGAAGCCAGTCTGGCGTTTGAAGATGCGATCGAAGCGTGCGCGCAGCTCCGTCCGGCGACGGGGTGTCGGGTCGGCGCGATAGGCTTTCAGGTCGCTATAAAACCACCAAATCAGCCCGCGAATGTGATCCTGCACGGTCCGGTGCAGGTCGGTGAACGTGTCGAGCTTATGCACCAGGCGTTCGGCGTGTACCCAGCACAGGGCATGGCGAGCGATGTCGAACTGGCCCGCGCCATCGCTGAGGACGACGGTATTGGACAGGAAGCCGTGCGCCTTCACGCTGCCCCACAGCGCACCCTCAGTGGCCAGCCGCACGGGATCCTGAATGGCTTGCAGCACAATGCCAGGGCTCGAGGCGCGTGACACTATGCCGAGCCGGACCAGATGCGCCTGCCAGGCTGCCAGGTCGGCGAAGTGCGTCTCGGCTTGGTCCGCCAGCATGGCCACCACCGGCCCGGCCAGGACCCGGCCGCGCATGTAAGCCAGCGCTTCGACATTGACCACGTAGTCGGTATGGCCGGCGCGGAGTAGATCAAGGAAGTTCAGTCGGCTCTTACTGGCTGTGGTGCCGAACCAGGCGAAATGGTCGTTGCCGATCTGCGTGCACACGCCGTTGGACGCCCTGTGCCGCGCACCGGTGTCGTCCACGCTCAGCCAGGCCGCGTTGGTCAGGCCGGCGCGCAGTATGTCACGGGCTTCGTCGATAAAGCCGTCCTGGCCGGCGATCAGCAGGCGCATGACCTGGCGCTTGGATAGGTCGAGGCCGATCGCCCGCAATTGCGTCAGCAGCCGTGCCACAGTCACTTGCCCTTGGTGATGCTGGATCAGGATGAAGCGGCGTAACTCCACGCCGAAATGCCCGCGCACCTCGGCCGGCAATGGCGCCGTGATTGTCTGTCCGTCCGGTGTCAGCCAGCGCTCGCGCCGGTAGCGCACGACGTGCGGACGCAGCACCAGATCCTGCACCACGAAATCCTCGTAGCCCTTGAACCGCGAGCCGGCCGGCGAAGCTGGCCAAGGTTCTGCTCGCGCAGCGAGTGGAATGCCAGCGAAGGGGCTGCCGCCGTGACCACCCGATCCTCGTGAATGACGCGTCGCGCCGTCCTCTTGCCGCCCCGGCCGTGCTTGTCCTTGCCGCCTGTGGGTTTTGGCTGCGTCGCGTTCTCCATCCCGCTCGGCTTGAGCGTGGGCCGGCCCGGCACATTCTTGAGCCGCGCGATCTCGTCGCGCTGCGCCGTAACCGTCTGCTCCAACGCCGACACACGTCCCAAGAGCGCGATGACCAGCGCTTTCAGTTCGGCAGACGATAGCGCGTCCAGGTCGGGCGGAGATGACATCCCCATATGGATTCAGAACCAGCCGCGTCGCGCCAGCAAAATCTCTCGGCTCGCCCGGAGTTTTGCCCCTCTTACACACCCGCCGCCGAATCCCTGCCATGCCCTGAATAAGATGGGCTAGAGTTCTGCGAACGGGGTTAGGCCGACAAAGACCTCCCTTTGCGCAACCGCGAGGGCTGTGGCGAGCTGGTAGTCCCGGCGGGTCGCGCTCAGGATCTCGGATAGCCAACTCGGGTGAGGCTTTATGCGCAACTTAGTACACCCGAGCCGGCTCGACGCCCCCTGCCCTTCGTCGCTGGTGGCTACCTAGCCGAGGCTCCATCGCAAGGGCTCGCCTGTGACAACCCCTCTTCGCGCTAGTGCCCGCACCCGTGACGACCGGGTCTACAAACAGCTAGATTAGATATCTGATGGCGTAGCTTTCCAATGATCTGTCTTAGATTTTAGATGAAGCCTGGCGCGGCCGTCGCTCCCACTAATGCTAGAGGTAGATATCTGATATCTTGACTTTCGGATAGCCAAGCAATCTGATACATGTTGCCAGTTAACCTGGAGGGCGCATTGGGCACCATCATCACTGTAGCTACCCAGAAGGGTGGCGCTGGGAAAACGATGCTCACGCGCATCCTAAGCGTGAACCTGGCTACCGAAGGTTGGAAGGTGGCCGTCATCGATGCAGACCCGAATAAGGGCTTCAGTGAGTGGGCTCAGGTCTACACCGGCCCTTCGTTAAGCGTTCACACAGAACCCGACGAGAAGAAGCTCGCAAACTTGCCCGCGGACCTCGCCGAGCAGTATGACGCTGTTATCATCGACACTGCCGGCTTCGGTTCGCGCTCCATGCTTGTCGCGATCGGCGCAGCAGACGGCGTGATAATCCCCTGCATGCCCGACCGAGGATCCGTTCGCGAGGCTGAGCAAACCGCCGAATGGGTGAGGAACCTCTCAAAATCGACGCGACGCAGCATCGACTTCCGGGTGGTTATGACTGGCTTCGACCCGCGCAGGTCAGCCGACAAATACGCCTACGAGCAGGCGACGACGGGATTGGGGCTTCCTTTTCTCGAGGCTCGGCTCTCGGATAGGACCGCCTACCAGGCGTCTAGCTGGTCCGGAACAGTTCCTACGGACGGCATCATAGGCAAAGAGGCCAAAGTTCTCTCGGACGAGATCATCGCCCTTGGTTGGTTGAAGCGTTCGATATCAAAGCCGGCGCGTAAGAAACCGTTGGCAGCGGCAGGTCGGTATCTAAGATAGCGAGGATATCGCGGCCTACTGACGTGGTAGATTTTAACAAAACATACAAGCTCGATCACGTGGCAATCTGATAGCTAAGCTTTCCAAGCTAGCTACGCTTCTCACGACATCTAAAAGTCTTTAGTTGTCACTGCCATCGAACGTATCGTGGAATCCGGATGCACGGTGCGAGCGGTTAAAGCTTCCGGGATTTCGATATCTGATACCCAGGATGGCTACGATATCGCTGATGCCTGAGGTAAGGTGTTTCTAAGGTAACGAGGTAGACGAATGGCAAAGACCAGCTTTTCCCCGATGGCGCCGGCTCGCAGAGGTAATGAACTGCTTGCTGCTATCGGCAATCAGTTGGACGCAGTTCCCTCAGCATTGCCAACAGCCAGTCCAGCCAAACCATCCGCAGCTGCGGCGATCGAGACGGCTCCTGTGAAGGAAGCGGAGCCGCCTGAGGCACCCTCAAGACCTGCACCGTTCGTTCTCCGCTTGTCTCCTGACGTCCTGCGTCAAATTGATGCCAAGGCTATAGACGAAGGGGTGACGATGACCGTCGTGATTGCTCGCGCCCTCATGGCTGCGGGGTTTTCAGTGCCCGAGGACGATCTCAAGGACCGCAGGAAACGCCGATACCGCGGCTGATATGGCTTAGCTATCTGACACACTCGATATCAGACACCTACGATATCGGAGGGCGCTGGCATGTTGCAAATCGTGCACGACGGGCTGAAGCCTTGCTCCTGACAACGAGTCCCAGGGGTGAGCTGGCTCACTCTACGGAAGGGCAGGGACTCGACACGTGTTCAACAGCAGGCAGAGCAGTACCCGCCATGGACGACGCCGAAATCGGAAGCACGCCAGATTAAGATGTAGGCCATGTGATGGAGGGAGGCTCCGATGTTGCCTCCTGGATGCGCGCTACGGAGCCTGTTGCACAATCGCCTTCGGAAACGTCGGGATGACGTGTTTTGGTGCGCTTCGGTGTTGACGGGTCTGGCGAACCAAGATTCGATCACCGCTCTCCCACGACACGGATCGAGCGATGGCAC
>JAABUY010000999.1_pt1 | contig 41655 bp, 37 predicted proteins | sample 5560271 | NCBI WGS metagenome assembly JAABUY01 (sample SAMN10711886, study PRJNA513374) | rock metagenome | isolation source: Antarctica rocks | place: Antarctica: Victoria Land, University Valley
CGGCGGGATCACGACTTTGAGCTGCCGCGACGTCATGCCGGATCTCGGCCAGCGTGCGGCCGATCAGGCCCAAGCCGAACATCGACAAAGCGTAGCTGTCGCCGGGAGGCGGCTTCTACGGGGCGAAGAACGGCGTTGAGACGTACCGCTCGCCGCTGTCGGGCAGGACGGTGGCGATGCGCGCGTCGCGATACTCGGGTCGACGCGCCAGCGCCAGCGCCGCCGCCACCGCGGCCCCGCAGGAGATCCCGCCCAGCACCCCCTCGCGGCGGGCCAGCGCCCGGGCGGTCTCGATCGCATCTTCGTCCTCGATCGTGATGATCTCGTCGAGCAGCTCGCGCCGCAGCACCGCCGGCACGAACCCGGCCCCGATCCCCTGGATGCGGTGCGGGCCCGGCTGGCCTCCCGAGAGCACGGCCGAGGAGCGCGGCTCCACCGCCACCAGGCGGCAGTCCGGGCAACGTGCCTTGATCGCCTCGCCGGCGCCGGTGATGGTGCCCCCGGTGCCGACGCCGGCAACGAACACGTCGATCCGACCCTCCAGGGCCTCCAGGATCTCCGGCCCGGTCGTGAGGCGGTGGACTTGAGGGTTGGCGGGGTTGGAGAACTGGTCAGGCAGGAACACGTCCTCCTCGCCGGCCAGCGCCTGCGCCGCAGCCACCGCCTCGTGCATCCCCCCCAGCGACTCGGTCACCTCCACCTGGGCCCCGTAGAGGCGCAGCAGTCCCTCCCGCTCCCGGCTCATTCCTTGGGGCATCGTCAGGACCAGCCGGTAGCCCCTGGCGGCGCAGACAAAGGCCAGCGCAATGCCGGTGTTGCCGCTGGTGGCCTCCACGATCGTGGTGCGGCCGGGCTCTATCCGCCCCGACCGCTCCGCCTCCTGGATCATCGCCACCCCGATCCGGTCCTTGACACTGCCACCCGGGTTCAGCGACTCCAGCTTGGCGAACAGCTGTACGTCGAGCTCATCGACGATCCGCGTCAGCTGGATCATCGGCGTGCGGCCGACGTGGGCGGCGATGTTGGTCGGAACCCCGGCCACGCTCTTCTAGATGTGGTACATCGGCGCGCTCGCCGCGCGCGCCTGCGCTTCGGAGACATCGACCACGGTGGACTGCGCCAGCACCCGGCGAGCGGCCTGCGCAGCCTCTGAGAAGATGCCGGTGGCCCCGTGACCGAGCGGGCCGTCGAGTAGCTCCACGACCTCCAGCACGGTGATCTCCTCAGCCGGGCGCTCGAAGCCGTAGCCGCCCTTGACCCCGCGCTGGGAGCGCAGCACGCCCGCCCGGCGCAGCGTGGCGAACAGCTGCTCCAGGAACTGCACGGGGATCTCCCCGCGGCGCGCCAGCTCAGCGATCGGCACCGGCCCGTTGCCGCCCCGGCGGTGGAGCTCCACCAGAGCACGCAGCGCGTAGGGGGATTTGGTGGTGATGGAGATCATCGCCGCGCCCGATCGTAACCGGATCGCACCGGTGACCGGCTAGATCCAGCCGCGCTCGGTGGCGATCAGCACCGCCTGAGCTCGATCCATCGCGCCGAGCTTCCCGTAGACGTTGTGCAGGTGCGTGCGCACGGTGCTGGTGGAGAGGCCCAGCTCGGTGGCGATCTGCTTGTAGACCATGCCCCGGGCGAGCCGGCGCAGCACCTCGACCTCGCGGCCGGACATGGGGCACGGATCGACTTGGCGGGGACGGTCCCCGACGGTGGGCAGCGGCAGGTCGTAGAGCACGGTACGCAGCTCAGGGGGACCGAGGCCGATGACCCGGCCCATGCTCAACAAGTCGGCCGAGGAGATCGAGGAGCCGAACACGTAGTGGGCGAGCATGTCGGCGACCCGCACGATCGCCATCTCGCCCTCGCCGTCATCGGCGTGGTGGCGCTCGATCACGCTGGCCAGCGAGGAGGGCAGTCCCCATCGCCGCGCGAGGACGCCGCCGACGAGCGCGTGGTCGACGCCGAGCTCCCGCCGCTCGCGCTGCAGCCGCTCCTCCGGGGTGCGGGCGTCGCCGTGGATCCGGCGGGGGTATCCCGGATAGGCGTGGACGAGCACCAGCTTGCCGATGTCGTGCAGCAGCGAGGCGACCATCAGGCGGTCCCGCTGGCCGTAGCCGATCTCCCGCGCGATCCGGTCCGCGGCGCGCTGGGTGGCCACGGCGTGCAGCCGAAAACGCTCCGGGATCCCCTGCCAGATGGTGGTGCGGTCGAAGAAGTCGAATGTCCGCGCCCGGCTAGCGATCGCGTGGACGGTGCGGGGCGAGAGCACCTCGACGCCCTGGACGGCGCTGTCGACCAGGCCATGACGGCGGCCATCGACCTGGTTGGCCAGGCGCAGCACCGTGACCGCCAGCGCGACGTCGGACTCCACCGCGGCGACCACGTCGGCGGTGGCCGGGTCGCCGGCCTCGAACAGGCGCAGGACCCGGTTGCGGGACTCGACGAGCACCGGGAATGCCTCCAGGGCGTCGAAGGCGGCCGTAAGCCGCCGTCCGTGACCCTCATTGAGCCGACGATCACGAGAAGCGTGTGGATCTGTCGACGCGGTGCTCACAGCAGCCACTGCGGCCACGATATTCGCTCATCCTTGTCTGGCGCCAGTCCAGCGGGCCGGGCGCCCAAAGTTTTTCCGGGAGTCCATGCCCGGCTTGGTGCGTTTATCGGCAGATCTTCGGCGCGCATTGAGGACCGGCGCCGCAATCCATCACTCCGCCGATGGGCGCTGGTCCAGCGCGCTCTTTATGCGCGCCAGCGACTCGTCACGTCCCAGCAGCGCGAGGCTCCCGAAGATCCCCGGTGACACGGTGCTCCCGGCGATCGCAACGCGCACCGGTTGGAACACCTGGCCCGGCTTCACTCCGCGGCGCTCCACCACCTGGCGCAGCGCCAGCTCTATCTCCGGGACCTGGAAGGGATCCGCACGGGCCAGCGCCTCGCGCGCCTCCCGCAGGACCTCGGCGGCTTCCTCGCGCCCAATCACCTTGGCCCGGGCGGCCGGATCATCGACCGGACCGTCGAACAGGAACGAGACCAGCGGCCAGAACTCCGCCAGCGTCTGGATCTTCTCGGCGGCGATCTCCACCGCGCCGCGGAGGCCCCGCCGCCCCGTGTACCCCTCCAGGCGGGCGGTGAGCTCGTCTAGGCTCAGCTCCCGCAGCCAGCGGCCGTTGATGTGGCGTAGCTTGCGCTCGTCGAACACCGCCGGGTTCTTGGACACCCGCTCCAGGCGGAAGCGCGCAGACAGCTCAGCCACGGTGAAGTGCTCCTCGTCGGCGGCGAAGCCGGCCCCGAGCAGCGCGATGTAGTTGATCACCGCCTCGGGCAGGTAGCCGGCCTGACGGAGCTCCTGCACCGAGGCGGCGCCGTGGCGCTTTGACAGCTTGCGGCCATCGGGTCCGAGGAGCAGCGGCAGGTGCGCGTACTGCGGCGCCCGAGCGCCGAGGGCCTTCAGCACCAGCAGCTGCTTGGGGGTGTTGGAGAGATGGTCCTCGCCCCGGACCACGTGCGTGATGCCGGCGTCGAGGTCATCGACAGCGACGGCGAAGTTGTAGAGCACCGATCCGTCGGCACGGGCGATCACCGGGTCGTCCATGCTTGGATTGGGAAAGCGGGTCTCGCCGCGGATCACGTCCGTGACGATCGTCTCGCCGTCGTCGGGCACCCGCAGACGCACCGCCCCTGCGGCCTCGGTCTCCCCGCGGAAACCGCGGCCGGACCCCAGTCGCTCCTTCTGGGCGCGCACGTCCTGCGCGGTGGCGGTGCTGTGGTAGGCGTGTCCACGCTCCAGCAGCTCCTGGAGAACCGTCTCATGGCGGGTGGCCCGTTCGCTCTGGAAGATCGGACCCTCGTCCCAGTCGAGGCCCAGCCACCGCAGCGCATCGAGGATCTGCTCCACGTTCTCCGGGGTGGAGCGCTCCCTGTCGGTATCTTCGATTCGCAGCACGAGCTCCCCCTGGCGTCCGCTGCCGTCCTCCCCCTGGTGGTGGGCGAGCAGCCAGTTGTAGAGGGCGGTCCGGGCTCCCCCGATGTGGAGGGCGCCGGTCGGCGAAGGAGCGAAGCGAACGCGCATGGCAGATCGATCCTCATGCTAATCGGCGCTCACGTCTCGCCGGCGGGCGGCCTGGCCCGGGCGGTGGCCCGCGGCGTGGAGCGTGGCTGCGCCGCGATCCAGATCTTCAACCAGTCGCCGCGGATGTGGCGCCCCACCGCCTACAGCCAGGAGGACTTTGCCGCCTTTCGCCACGCGCTGGTCGAGACCGAGGTGCAGGCGGTACTGATCCACGCCGTCTACCTGCTCAACTGCGCCTCGTGGGACGAGGAGATCCGCCGCAAGTCGCTGTCTTGCCTGATCCACTCGCTGCGAGTCGGCGACGGGATCGGCGCCGCCGGCGTGGTACTGCACCCCGGATCGGCCAAGGGCGGTGACGTGGACCAGGCGATCGCCCGCGCCGGCGGGGTGATCAGCGAGGCGCTGGCGGAATCGGAGCATTGCGAGCTCCATCTGGAGGACACCGCCGGTGCCGGCGGCACGCTGGGGCGCTCCTTTGAGGAGCTGGCGACGCTGGTGGAGGCCGCCGGTGGCCAGGCGCGGCTCGGCCTGTGCCTGGACTCCTGCCATCTCCTGGCCTCGGGCTACGACATCCGCACCACCGAAGGGCTGAGCAGCACGCTGGCGACGTGCGACCGGATCCTCGGGCCAGAGCGGCTGCGCAGCCTGCACGTCAACGATTCCGTGACCCCGCTCGGATCCAACCGTGATCGCCACGCGGTCCTCGGCGAGGGCGAGCTCGGAGAGGCGAGCTGCGCGATCTTCCTCTCCGAGCCCAGGTTCGAGGGGCTGCCGTGCGTGCTGGAGACCGGGCGCGAAAAGGGCGGTGCCGGGGCTGAGGATGTGGCGCTGGCGTTGAGGCTTCGCGAGCAGGGAATGGCGGCGCGCCGGCGCTTGAGCGCAGGCTGACCCGCGCTGTGAGTGCTACAGCGCCGCGCCGACCGCGGCCGGTGGGGCCGGCTCACGGGGAGCAGCGGGCACCGGCGCGGCGCTGCCCAGGAATGCCTGCCCGAGCAGCGAATTGAGCTCGGCATGAAGGCTGGCGCTGCGGGTGACCCGGAAGCCGGATCCGAGCCGCAGCCGCCGGGGGCCGGTGGAGGTCCGCAGCTCGATGACGACGTCGCACTCCCCCGGAAAGCTGCCCAGCAGCTCCTTGAGGTCGGCGAGGATCGAGGCCGGCAGCCCGCTCGGATCCAGGCACAGGCGCAGCGCGCTGGGAGCCAGTGAGGCCTTGGCCGCCTGGAGCTCGGCCCGCTGCACCTCGTCGGGCGTAGGGTCGAAGCGCTCCACCTGCTGGGCGATGATGCAGGTCTTGTCGCGGTCCTTGTGGTCCACGCGCCCGCGCACGAGCACGATCGAGTCCGTCTGGAGAGCCTCCTCGTTAGCTGCCATCGCCTTGCCGAAGACGACGATCTCCACCGCGGCCCCGAGGTCGTCGAGGGTGGCGAACATCATCGGGTCGCCCTTCTTGGTCCGGATCCGCCTGGGCTGGGCGATCATCCCCCCCACCGTCACCCAGTCCCCGTCACGCCGCGCGCCGACCTCGCCCAGCTGGCAGTCGACCTTGGCCCGCAGCGCCGCTCCCACGTCCTTGAGCGGGTGCGCGGAGATGAACAGGCCGATGGCCTCCTTCTCGGCTGCCAGCAGCTCGCCGCGCTCGAACTCCTCGGCGGGGATGGCAGCGTGGCTGGGGGTGGCGAACGCGGTGGCAGCAGAGCCGGCGCCATCCGTCGCCGGCCCCAGGTCGAAGATCGAGCTCTGGCCGATGAGCGCATCCTGCTGGGCCTTCTGACCGGCGCCCTGCGCCTGCTCCAGCACTGTCAGCATCCCCTTGCGCGAGGCGCCGGTGGAGCCGAACGCCCCGCACTTGATCAGGGCCTCGATCGCCTTCTTGTTGACGCAGCGTCCGTCCACGCGGGCACAGAAGTCATAGAGGCTGGTGAAGGGACGGGTGGGCGGGTCGTAATCCCCCCGCGCCTGCTTGATCGCCTCCACCGCCTGGTAGCCGACGCCCTTGACCGCGTCCAGGCCGAAGCGGATGTTGCCCTCGACGACCACGAACTCGTGGTCTGAGAGGTTGACGTCGGGAGGCAGGATCGCGATCCGCATCTGCTCGGCCTGGGCGACGAAGAACGGCACCTTGTCCTTGGTGTCCATCACCGAGGAGATGAGCGCCGCCATGTACTCGGCGGGGTAGTTGGCCTTCAGCCAGGCGGTGCGGTATGAGATCAGGGCGTAGCAGGCGGCGTGGGACTTGTTGAAGCTGTAGTCGGCCGACTTCTCGTTGGTGGCCCACAACAGCTCGATGACCGCCTCGCTGGTGCTTGACCCGCGACACCCGGCAACGAACTCCGGCTTCAGCTCGGCCATCTTCTGACGGTTCTTCTTGCCGATCGCCTTGCGCAGGTCGTCCGCCCGCGCCCCGCTGAAGCCGGCCAGCTCCTTGGAGATCAACATCGCCTGCTCCTGATAGAGGATTACGCCCTTGGTCGGCTGCAGGATCGAACGCAGGCGGTCGTCGGGGTAGGAGATCGACCCCGGGTCCCGCTTGCCGCGGGCGTAGGTGGGGATCTGGTCCATGGCTCCAGGCCGGTAGAGGGCTCCCAGCGCCACCAGGTCGTCGAATTCGGTGGGGCGCACCTTCTTGAGCGCCTCACGCATGCCCTCAGACTCGAACTGGAACACCCCGATCGAGTCTCCGCGGGCGAGCATCTCGTAGGTCTTGGCGTCATCCAGGGGGAGCGTCGCCATCTCCGGGCGATCGCCGGTGGAGCGCGCCACGATGTCCAGCGCATCCTCGATCACGTCGAGGTTGCGCAGCCCCAGGAAGTCCATCTTCAGCAGGCCGAGCTCCTCGACCGGCTTCATCGAGAACTGAGTCACGGTGCGGTACACCCGCTCGCCGTTCTCGTCGGTCCCGGCCTCGGCGATCTGCAGCGGCACGATGTCGGTCAGCGGGCGGTCGGCGATGACCACCGCGGCGGCGTGGATTGAGGAGTTGCGCACGATTCCCTCCAGGCCCTGGGCGACCTCCACGATCTGCCTGGCCGTGGGGTCGCGGTCGACCTCCGCTCGCAGCGGCTCGCCTGCCTTGAGGCAATCCTCGAAGCTGGGCGGCCGGCCCATGATCGGGTCCGGGATCAGCTTCGCCAGCCGGTCGCCGGCGCCGTAGTCGTGACCGAGCACGCGAGCGGCGTCGCGGGTGGCGGCACGGGGGAACATCTTGCCGAAGGTGACGATCTGCGCCACCGACTCCTTGCCGTACTTCTCGGTCACGTAGCGGTAGACGCGATCGCGGCCGCGCACGGAGAAGTCGATGTCGATGTCCGGCATCGACACCCGCTCGGGGTTGAGGAAGCGCTCGAACAGCAGGTCGTAGCGCAGCGGGTCGACATCGGTGATCTGCAGGCAGTAGGCGACGATCGATCCGGCCGCCGAGCCGCGACCCGGACCCACGGCGATGCCCGCGTCCTTGGCATGCTTGACGAAGTCCCAGACGATCAGGAAATAGCCGCTGAAGCCCATCCGCTCGATCACGCCGAGCTCATAGTCGGCGCGCTCCACGGCCTCTGCGGGCGGAGGATCCCCGTAGCGGTGGCGCAGCCCTGCCAGCACCAGCGAGCGCAGGTAATCGCCCTCGGTCTCCCCGCCGAGAGTCGGGTAGCGCGGGATCAGCTGCCGTCCCAGCTCCAGCTCGACGTCGCAGCGCTCGGCGATCTCCACCGTCGAGGCCAACGCCTCCGGCCACTCGGTGAAGGCCTGCGCCATCTCCTCGCTGGAGCGCAGGTAGAACTCGTTGGTGTCAAAGCTGATCTTCGGCTGGCTGAGCGTCGACTTCGTCTGTACACACAGCAGCGCGGCGTGGTGGTGGTAATCCTCACGCCGCAGGTAGTGCACGTCGCCGGTGCCGACCAGGGGTCGGCCGAGGTCCCGAGCGATCCTGACCACGCCCTCGTTGACCTTGTCCTGGGCAGCCAGCCCATTCTTCTGAACCTCGAAGTACACGTTCTCGTCGCCGAAAACGTTGATCAGCTCCTGCGCGTGGGCCCGCGCGCGGGCCGGATCATCGGCCAGCAGGTGCTGACAGAAGCGCGATTGCAGACAACCCGTGAGCGCGATCACGCCCTCGGCATGGGCAGCCATCTGCGCCAGGTCGACCGACGGCTTGCCCCGCTGAAAGCCATCCAGGAACCCGGCCGAGGACAGCTTGACGAGATTGCGATACCCGGTCGGCGTGGCCGCGATCAGCGTCAGGTGAAAGCGCTCCAGCCGGCCCGGCCCCCGGCGGGCGTGATCCTCAACGACGTAGGCCTCGCAGCCCAGGATCGGCTTGATCCCGTGCTTGCGAGAGGCAGTGAAGAGCTCGACGGCGCCGTTCATCACCCCATGGTCGGTGAGCGCCAGGGCCGGCTGGCCGAACGAGGCAGCGCGAGCCGCGAGCTTGTCGATCTTGCAGGCGCCATCGAGCAGCGAGTACTCGGAATGGACGTGGAGATGGGCGCAGGCAGAGCTCATCGAACGGTTTCCGAGCATAGGCGCCGGGGCGGACGCTCCAGCGTCCCACGGGGCCCACCCGGGCGGTTTCAGCCGCTCTGTGCGCGCTCTATCCAGCGCTGCACGAGCGCCACGGGCCGACCCTCGCCGCGCACCCCCGCCCGGGGCCCCGAGAGGCCGGCGAGCACCTCCGCCACCGCCGCCGCGGGGACCGCTTCCAGCAGCTCCTCCAGTCGCAGCGGGGCCCGGATCAGCGCCAACAGGGCCTCCGCGACGCGGCGATCGCCGCGGATCCTGGCGTGAGCGCGTCCCAGGCGCCGGCGCGTGGTGCCCCCGGCCAGCAGGCACGCGAGCGCGGCAAGATCCCCGTGGACTGAGAAATGCACCTCCTCCGGCGGGCGGAGCCGGTCACGCAGCTCGGCTTGCACCGTGTGTCCTCCCTCGGGGATGGTGACCTGGACGCAGCCCGTGCCGGCCAGGACGAGGTCGTAGCGCAGCGGACCGGGGTGCACCAGCCGCTGGACCGGCAGCAGGGCCAGGACCAGACGGCCGGCCGTGGCTGGGTCGACGGCGGTGAGCGAGCGGAACGCGGGCTCCAGCCAGACGCGGGTCGGTCCACCCCGCGCGGACTGGGCCGCAGCGCTCGGCGGGTCCGCGCGGGGCTGGACGGACGCAGCCTCGGCCTCCCGCAGCCGCGAGAGGGCGGCGTCCAGGCGCACGGGATCAAGCGGGGCAGCAGACGGCTCGATGGGTAGCGGCGAGGCGAGCCCATTGGGCGGCGCGGGCTCGAGCGGCGCTTCGGCTGGCCCCCGTCGCCGGCCGATGGGAGCATCGACTCCCCCCAGCGGGGCGGACACCTCCAGGCCGGCCCGAACCGAGCGCATGCGCCGCTCCAGGCTCAGCGCCGAGCTTGAGGACGGAGGCGCCGCAGGCGGCGCGGGAGGAGGTGTCCAGGAGCGGCTCGCGAGCTCCCGCTCCAGCGCCAGCCGGCCAGGGTGGGCCGGGCCACCGGCCTCCCTCTGCGCCTGCTGAGCTCGCCGGCGGCCGGCCGCGGCGGCGGCGGCGAGCTGCTCGGCTTCGTCCAGGCGGCGCTGCCACCGCTCGATCTCCTCCTCCAGCTCGTACACGCGCTCGCGGCGGTGGGCCAGCCGATCCCCGAGCGCCTGGGCGTCACGATGCTCGTGCCGAAGCTGGGCCAGCTCCTCCTGCGCCTCCAGGCGCTCCGCGCCCTCGGCAAAGGCACGCTGCTCGGCGGCCCGCCGCGCTGCGTCGCGTTGAGCCAGCGCGGTGCGAGCCAGCTCCAGCTCGTGGGTCAGCCCGTGCAGCCGGGTCGCGGCGGCGGCCGCCTCCCGCTCGGCCTGCGCAGCCCGCTCCCGGGCACCTTGAAGCGCCAGCTCGGTGCTCCGCAACCTGCGCTCGGTCAGCAGCTGGGGCTCGGCGGTCGGCGCCACCGGCACCGACGCCTCAGGCTCAGCTCGCTCGGGCCGCGCGTCCTCCCCGATGATCGGCAACGGCACTACGACCGCCCCGATCTGAAGCCAGACGCGGTCCTCCCCCCGCGGCGCCAGCGAGAGCGGGACGGAGAAGCTCATCTGCCACGTACCCGGCGCCGCTCCGGTGAGGCTGGGGGGCTCCGGCGAGGCGGGGAACCGGTGCCGGCGGCCGGCGCGCTCCAGCACCAGCAGCGGCTGGCCGCTGCTCAGCGGCCGCCGCCGCCGCCGCCAACGGCCGGTGACCCTGACCGTCAGGGTCTCCTCGCCCCGAGGGTCCCACTCCACAGCCTCGATCCCAAAGGCGGACGGTGCGGGAAGCGAAGCGGCCACGATCCGCGAAGGTAGGGCCGCTCGCGGACGGACGGGTCTGTCAGCGATCGCGCAGCATCGCGGTCGGCGACCGAGCTTTGGCCAGCAGCGACTCCGCCTCGTCCACCTCGCCCTGCTGGCCCTCCAGCTGCTCGCGGACGGCGGCGAGCTCGCCGTGGGTGGGGATCGAACCGATCTTGTCGCCGTTGCGCTCGGGAAACCAGAGCCCGTGGTCCGGCCCGACGGCGAGGCCAAAGGGCAGGCTGTTCAAGGTCGGGGTGGGGAAGGCCGTGATCGTCCCCGTCGGCGTGATTCGACCGATCGCGGCGGGGCCGACCCACCGTGAACCACACGTTGCCGTCTGGAGCAAGGACGAGCGCCTCTATGATGCTCTCGCCCGCTGGGAGTGTGAACTCGTCGCCCGCACCGATGTGGCCGCTGGTGTCCATGCGCGCGATCTTGTCGCCCTCACCGAACCACAGCTTCTCGGGCCCGACGATCACGCCGATATGGCGACCGCCGCACTGGTGGTGTAGCGGGTGATCGTGCCGCCAGTGGTGATCGCTCCAACGCTGGTGCCCCAGCCGAACCAGAGCCTTGCCATCCGGGCCGGTCACGATCGAGTTGTAGCCCCCCCGTCCCGCTGCCCAGGGCGTAGGACGTGATCTGGCTCGTGGCCGTGACTCCGACGGGCACCTTGTCGATGTGCGTGTCCTGGCGACCCACATGTTGCCTTCCGGGCCACTCGTGACCGCACCGCCGAGATCAGCGATGGGCAGCGGGACGACCCCGGCAAGGTGAGCGATGCTCATATCCGCCGCGGGGGCCGCGGCAGGCGTCGCAGGCGGGTTGCCGCGCGCCCGGCCGCGGAGAAGCTCCGGATCGCCGGCTTGCCCTGGCGCATGGGGGCCTCGGCGCGCACCGAGATCCGGCCGTGGTCGAAGCGGGCGATCCGCCTCAGCGAAACCGACAGGCGACGTGTCCGTACGATGCGCTCTGATCCGGAGGCCAGGCGGCCGACGACGTCGTAGCGCGTGGCTCCCGGGACCGCTCGCCAGGTGACCGCCAGCGTCAGTCCATGCCTGGCGATCTTCAGGCCGCTGACCTGGTGGAGCCGGGGCGAGGGCGGGGAGAACGACGCGACCTTGACGGTCTCCGCCGGCAGTCCCGCCAACTCGAACTGGGCGATCACGGTGCGACGGTCGTGGCCAGGCAGCGGGGTGAAGTTCAGCCGGCCGCGTCCACCGCCGTTGATTGTGCCGATGATGCGGCTCCCGCCGCGCTTCTGCTCGACGAACGTCACGCGCTGATCGCGGCGGCGGGTGATGTTGTAGAGGAGCGTCCGTCGCGCCCCGCTGCCCCGCACCGAGGCGCTGACGCGGGCCGCGGGCTGGTCGGTGGCTTCACTCATCATCTTGATCGCGGGCGAGCCTGGGAGGACCGTGATGGTGTAGGTCCCCGCCGCGGGGTGCACGAGGCCGATGACGGTCGCCCTGAGCTTCTGCGAGCGGACGATCCGCACCGCGGCGCTGAGGGCGAGGCCAGATGCGGCGGAGCTGGTCAGGACCTGGCCTCCGGGCGTCTGCACGCGCACCTCCGGCGCGCCGCCGACGCCGTCGAGACGGATGGCGCGGCTGGCGTTCCCTCGTCTGATTCTCAAGCTGATGGGTGCGCCCACTGCAGCGGTGTGGGCGTCACGGGCCGGGAACACACCGGTATCCACGAACGGCGACCACCGGCAGCCGTCGAACGGCCACAGGTAGATGTGGAACGGCGAAAAGGCGACGCCCCCGCCGATGTTGATGTCGCCCAAGAACGTACCGATGTGGACGCATCCGCCGGCGCCGTGGTCGGAGATCGCCCCGATCGCGCCGGCGCAGATGATGTCCGCCAGACAGGCGTTGATGACCCCCTTGATGCTTGAAGCGTCCGTTGGCGAAGTTGAACTCGCCGTCGACGAGACCAGTCAGGCTGACGATTCCCGCGAAGTTTGCGCCGATGCCGCCACCGAAGCCAACGTAGCCCGGCGCCTGGTAGAGCAGGTAGGCACCGCCCAGCTTCGTCCGGCCCGCGAGCGGCAGCGCAAAGTATGCATCGGCGCCGATGGCGAAGACCGTATTGGTATAGCGGCGGTTGTAGTAGTCGCCGGGGAAGGCGTCGCCCACCTCGGCGCGGTCCAGGATGAACGGCGTCGCGTCGCTGGGGAAGGCCAGCACCAGATGCCCGTCGATCTCCAGCACCCCTTCGGCGGTGATCTTGGCGTTGGCCAGGATGCGCGTCGGGTCCAACCCGATCCCGAAGGACACCTGCTGACGACGATGAGCTTCGGGCTGCTGCTCGCGTGCACCTGGAGAGGGCGGCTCGCCGAGGCGATCGCGCAGTCTGACGTCACGCTCGCGCTCGGACAGCTGTCGGGCTCACACCAGGTGCTCTCCTGGGCGCACGGCCTGCGAACCCTCGTCGACCTGCGCGCCGGTGCCCTAGCCCGCGCCCTCGATCACGGCGAGCGGCCACAGCTGCTCAGCGAGGGGATCGAAGCCAACCCGTTCTCCGCGGTGAACGGCGGCTGGCTTGCGGGCGCGGAGGCGACGCTCGGGCGACGCGATCAGGCCACCAGCTGGGCAAGCGCGGCCAAAGCGACCGCCGCCGGGCTCGGCCTGCCCGGGCGCGACGGCGCCGCCCTGCACGCCGCGAGCGTGGCCGAGCAGGATCCCGCGATGGGCGCGAGGCTTGCGCTCCGCGCTCGGCCAAGCTCGCGCTCGCTCACCCGATCGAGGCGGCTAGGGCACGAACGCTCGCCGGCCGATGCCTCGGCGCCGCGGGAAACCGGGAAGCGGCACTCAACGAACTCCGAGGGGCCAGCGCCGAGCTCACGGCGCTCGGCGCTCGCCACTACGCGGCGCAAGCGGTTCGCGAACGACGGCGCCTAGGCGAGCGGCTCGCGCGCGGAGGTCGTCGCCCCAGCGCGTCCACAGGCATCGCCTCACTGAGCGACCGCGAGCGCGAGGTCGCCATTCTCGTCCAAGACCGATTTACCAACCGCCAAATCGCCGATCGCCTCGTGCTCAGCGAGAAGACGGTCGAGCGTCACCTCTCTCGAATCTTCGTCAAGCTCGACGCCCGCTCTCGTGTCGATGTCGCTCGCGCGCTCGACTCTGAGACGTCCGTAGCGTGATTGCGTTATCCGCCCGTCAACCGTGCCCCAGGAAGGTCAGGAGCTCGCCCGTGACGGCTTCGGGCTCGTCCTCGACCAGGAAGTGGGAAGCGTCGATGACGTGCCCCCGGAGATCGGGCGCCCACGGACGCCAGACGGCCAGGACGTCGTCGTAGAAGGCCCCCAAGGCTCCCCTGGCTGCCCACAGGGCCATCACGGGACAGGTGATCGTGCCGCTCGCGGCGTCGTGCTCGCAGTCGATCGTGGCCCCGGCGCGGTAGTCCTCGCAGAAGCCCTCCGGATCGGCCGCGATCATCCGCTCCGGCAACGGTGCCGGCTGCGAGAGGAACGTCCAGTGCCAGTAGAGCAGCGCCGACCCGCGGTCGATGCGCTGCCAGAACTCGAGCGTCGGGACGATGTCGAGCACCGCCAGACGGGTGACTCGACCCGGGTGATCGAGTGCCATCGGGTATCCGACGCGGCCACCGCGATCGTGCCCCACGACCGCGAACGTCTCAAACCCCGCCTCTCTCATGGCCGCGACCAGATCCTGCCGCGGGCGCAGACCTCGCCACGAGGGGTGTGCAGGGTCCGGTGGGCGAAGCCCTCGAACATGGTGCTGCGGGGCGTGAGTCAGCTGTCGCTGCCGCTGGCGGCGCGCCCGGCGACCACCGCGCCCGCGACCAACGCGGTCGAGACGCCCGCGATCGCGATTGTGCGCTGGGAGGCTTGAACCTTCCGTCGCGCGTACCACTTGCCAGCCCGCCAGACCACGTATCCGAGAATCTTGTAGCCCATGACGCGCTGGATCTTACCCTGATCCGGATTCTCTAACCCGCCAGGCCATTCGTGACTGCAGCGACCACAGCTCGATGAAGCCCGGCGCCGCCGCCTGCGAGAACAGCCCCCCGGACTCGGCGAACGTCGCCAGCTGCGCGTCGTAGACGGCGTTGGGCGAGGAGCGGGTGACCGCGCGCGCGGACCCCTTGTACAGGCGGATGCCGATCCTGCCGCTCACCTGGGCGTTGGCCGCGGCCATGTAGGCATCCAGATCGGTGCGCAGCGGCTCCCACCACAACCCCGCGTAGACCAGGTAGGCCCACTTCTGGTCGAGCATCGGCTTGAGCTGGTTCTGATGGATCGTGCCGACCAGCTTCTCCAGCTCCTGGTGGGCCAGCAGCAGGATCGCCGCCGCGGGCACCTCGTAGATGTCTCTGACCTTCAGGCCCACGATCCGGTCCTCGATGTGATCGATGATCCCGACGCCGTGGCGGGCGCCGATCTCGGCGGCGCGCTCCAACAGGGTCACCGGCTCCAGGCGTTCCCCGTTCAGCCCCACCGGCACCCCGGCCCGAAACTCTACCTCCACGACCTCGGGCTCGTCGGGCGCCAGCTCGGGGCGGGTGACGAGCTGGAACACGTCGTCCTCGGGCGCATGGTCGAGGTCCTCGATCCAGCGGCCCTCGCTGGAGCGGCCCCAGAGGTTGTCGTCGATGGAGTACGGCACCGTCTCGGTGCCGCCCTTGACCGGGATCCCGTGCTCCCGCGCGTAGGCGATCTCCTCCTCACGGCCCATGGCCCAGGAGCGCACGGGGGCGATCAGCTTCAGCTCGGGCGCCAGCGTGGCCACCGTGGCCTCGATCCGGACCTGGTCGTTGCCCTTGCCGGTGCAGCCGTGGGCGATCGTGTCGCAGCCCGTCTCGCGCGCGTACTGCACCGCCAGCTTGGCGATCAGCGGCCGCCCCAGCGCGGTGAAGAGGGGGTAGCCGAGCCCGTAGGTGGCATTGGCCCTGATCGCCGGCAGCACGTACTCGCGGACGAACTCCTCGCGCGCGTCGACGACGTGGCACTCCACCGCCCCGATCTGCAGCGCCTTGCCGCGGACGACGTCGTAGTCCTCGCCGGGCTGGCCGAGGTTGACGGTCAGCGCCACCACCTCGGCGTCGTACTGGTCCTGGATCCACTTCAGCATCACGCTCGTGTCCAGGCCGCCGCTGTAGAGCAGCAGCACGCGGCGGACATCGGCGGGATCGGCCAAGTAGGTGGCGGTCGGTTCAGACATCGCGCGGGAAGAGTATTGGTCGCGCTCGCCGGCGGCGCTCACGGCGCCAGTGCCGCCAGCCGGGTGAGCGCCTCGTCGACCTCGTCCGGCGAGATCACCAGCGGAGGCTCGAGCCGGATCGTGGCCGGGCCGGTGGCGTTGACCACCAGCCGCTGCTCCAGCAGCGCCCGCCGCGCCAGGTCCGGCGCGGAGAGCTCGGGGATCAGGTCCACTGCCACTATCAGCCCCCGCCCGCGGACGCCGGCCACGAACTGCAGCTCGGCCAGTCCCTCCATCAGCCGCTCGCCGAGCTCACGCACGCGCGCCAGCAGCTCGGGATCCGAGCAGATCGCCAGTGCCTCCAGCGCCGCCCGGCAGGCCACCGGGCCGCCGGCGAAGGTCGAGCCGTGGTCGCCGGGCTGCAGCACGTCGGCCAGCCGCTCGCCGGTGACGAGCGCGCCGATCGGCAGGCCCCCGCCGAGCCCCTTGGCGCTGGTGAGCGCGTCGGGTACCACCGGCGAGGCTTCGTAGGCCCACAGCGTGCCGGTACGCCCCATCCCGGTCTGGATCTCGTCGAAGACCAGCGCCGCGCCCGTGCGATCGCACGCCGCCCGGGCGGCCACCAGCAGCTCCTCGTCCAGCACGTAGATCCCGCTCTCGCCCTGGATCGGCTCCAGCAGCACCGCCGCCGTCTCCTCGTCGACGGCGCGCTCGAGCGCCGCTGGGTCGTGGGGCACCGCGACGAAGCCCGGCACCAGCGGCGCGAACGGTGCCTGCTTCGATTCCTGCGGGGTCGCGGAGAGGGCGCCGAAGGTCCGCCCGTGGAATCCGCCGTTAAGCACCACCACGCGGCCACCCGGCCGTGCTCGGCGCACCAGCTTCAACGCCGCCTCGATCGCCTCCGCGCCCGAGTTGGTGAGAAACACCTTGCCGCCCAGCGAGCTGCGGGCCAGCGCCGCCGAGAGGGCAAGCGCCGGCTCGGTGTAGTAGAGGTTGGTGACGTGGGTCAGCTGCGCGGCCTGCTCCTGCACCGCCGCCACCACTCGGGGATGGCAGTGGCCGACGTTCAGCACCGAGATCCCGGCCAGGAAGTCCAGGTACTCGTGACCCTCGTCGTCCCACAGGCGGCAGCCCGCGCCGCGCACGAACTGCACGGGGTTGCGCACGTAGGTGGGGATCGCGTGGTCGCGCTCGAGCGCCTGGAGCTCGGCCAGCGTGCGCCCGGTCATGGGTGTGCGGCGGTGATCATCGTGCCCTGTCCGGCGCGGGTGAAGAGCTCCAGCAGCAGCGAGTGGGGCACCCGGCCGTCGACGATCGCCGCCGAGCCGACGCCGCCCGCGACCGCCTCCAAGCAGGCGGCGAGCTTCGGTCGCATCCCACCGGAGACCGTGGCCAGCGCCTGCGCCACCTCGGGCACCGTCGCCTGGGAGACGATGCTGCTCGGATCGGCCGGGTCACGCAGCCAGCCGGTTACGTCGGTGAGGAACATCACCTTGTAGGCGCCGAGCGCCCGTGCGATCGCGCCAGCGGCCTCGTCGGCGTTGATGTTGTAGGAGTTGCCCTCCAGGTCAGCGCCGACGCTGGCCACCACCGGCACGTAGTCCTGGGCGACGTGGTTGAGGACGTCCACGTCGACGTGGTCGATCTGGCCGACGAAGCCGATGTCCTGCCCGCTGGGGGAGGCCTGCCGGCTGGCGCGGAACAGCAGGCCGTCGTCGCCGCACAGGCCGACCGCCCGCTGTCCCTGGTGGCCGAGCATGAGCACGATGTCCTTGTTGACCTTGCCCACCAGCACCATCTTGGCCACCTCCACGGTGGCGGCGTCCGAGACGCGCAGGCCGTCGACGAAGTTGACCGGGAGGTTCAGCCGCTCCATGTAGGTGGTGATCTCCGGACCGCCGCCGTGGACGATGACCGGGTTCATGCCCACGTACTTGAGCAGCACCACGTCCCGCGCGAACTCCACCTTCAACGCGGGGTCGATCATCGCGGCGCCGCCGTACTTGATCACCACGGTGCGGCCGTGGAACTCACGGATGTAGGGCAGGGCCTCCAGCAGGGTGGCGACGTCACGCATCGGGTCCCTCAGCTCGTGTACTGGGAGTTGAACACCACGTACTCCGGGGACAAATCGGAAAAGAACACTTCGGCCTCTCCCCCAGACCCCGGCAGCGTCAGCCGGTACTCGACCTCGGCCCCGGCCACCAGGGGGTCCAGCTCGCGCAGGTTCTCCACCACCGCCTCGCCGGCGGAGACGACCAGTTGCCCCTCTATCTCCAGGTCGGCGACGAACCCGTCGCGGTAGGGGTAGGCCATACCGGCAGCCTGAAGGATGCGCCCGAAGTTCGGATCCCCACCGTGCAGCGCGGTCTTGACCAGCGGAGAATCTGCCACGGCACGGGCCACCGGCTCCACCACGCCGTCATCGCCGGTCACGACGATCCGCCCGATCCGCCGGGCGCCCTCGCCGTCGCCGACGATCTTCAGGGCCAGCTGGCGCATCAGCACGTCCATCGCCTCCCCCAGGCGCAGCTCGTTCTCGGTCTCGGCCTCCACCGGCACGCCGGAGGAGCCGCTGGCCTGGACGAACACCGTGTCGCTGGTGGAGAGCTGGCCGTCGACGCTGATGCGATCGAACGAGCGCGTGACGCAGACGGATGTGAGCAGGTCGAGCGTCTGCGCCGAGAGCGCGGCATCGGTCTGCACGAAGCAGAACATGGTGGCAAAGCGCGGCGAGATCATGCCGGCGCCCTTGGCCTGCGCGGAGAGCCGCACGGTGCCGCCAGGCAGGCGCACCTCCAGGCAGGCCTGCTTGGGGCCGCTGTCGCTGGTGAGGATCGCCCGGGCGAGCGCGCCGGCATCCGCGCCCAGGGCCCCGACCGCGCGGCGCACCCCGTCCATCACCGGCTCCCGCGGGAGCTCGGTGCCGATCACTCCGGTGGAGGCCACGCCAACTTGATCGACCTCGACGCCCAGCAGCTCCGCGGTCAGCCTCTGCGTGGCCCGCGCGGTGTCCAGCCCCCGCTGGCCGTCGCCGGTGTTGGAGCCACCGGAGTTGGCCACGATCGCCCGCAGGCGGGCGGTGTCCGCCTCGCGAGAGGCGATCACGGGCGCCCCCACCCAGGCGTTGGTGGTGAAGCGGGCCGCCGACACCACGTCCGCGCGGTCGCAGACCAGCACGCCGAGATCCAAGCCGGAGGGCTTCAGCCCGGCCGCCACCCCCGCGGCCCGGAAGCCCAGCGGCAGCCCGGCGGGCTCCAGCTCGGCCACGTGCTCCAGGCGATCGATCCAGCGGGAGGTGAAGAAGCTCACCAGAGCCCCTCCCCCTCGGGCAGGCCGAACATCAGGTTGAGGTTCTGGACCGCCTGTGAGGCCGCGCCCTTCCACAGGTTGTCCAGCGCACCGAAGGCGATGATCCGTCCGGTGCGATCGTCGCGGTGGACCGAGACGCGGCAGATGTTGGTCTCCCGCACCTCACGCACCCCCGGCAGCACGCCGGTGACTTCCACGAAGGGCTCGCGGACGTAGGCGGCCCGGTAGAGCTCGCTCAGCTCCGCCAGGGAGGCGGTGGTGCCGCCTGGCGGCGTCACGTAGCAGGAGACGAGCTCCCCCTGGTCCAGCGGCAGCAGGTGAGGCGTGAAGGTGATCGGCAGTCGCGCCCCGAGGGCCGCCAGCTCCTGCTCGATCTCCGGCGTGTGCCGGTGCCGCGGCACCCCGTATGCGGTGACGTTCTCGTTGGCGGCCACGAAATGGGTCTTGGCGCTCGGCGAGCGCCCGGCCCCGGAGACGCCTGACTTGGCGTCGATCACCAGGTCGCCGATCAGGCCCGCCCGGGCCAGCGGCGCCAGGGCCAGCAGCGCCGCGGTCGGGTAACAGCCGGGGTTGGCCACGAGGTCAGCCTCGCGGATCGCCTCGCGGTGGAGCTCCGGCAGCCCGTAGGCGGCCTCGCTGATCAGCTCGGGCGCGGGATGCTCCCGGTACCACTCCTCGTAGATGACCGGGTCCCGCAGGCGAAAGTCGGCGCTGAGGTCGACGACCCGCACCCCCCGCGCGCGCAGCTGCGACACCAGCTCGGCCGAGGCCCCGTGGGGATAGGCGACTACGGCCGCCTCGACGTCGCCGTGGTAGTCGAGGTTCAGCTCCTCCAGCGCCAGCGGGACCCGATGCTGGGGGTAGAGCTCGCCCAGGCTCAGTCCGCTCTCAGAGCGGGAGGTCAGCACGTTCAGCCTGAAGCTCGGGTGCTGGTACAGCAGCCGGGCGGCGAGCGCCCCGGCGAATCCCGCCGCACCGAAGACGGACACGCTAGGCATCGCGCAGCCTCCCCGAGTGCTCGGTGGCCAGGGCCTCCACGATCCGCGCCCGGAGCGTCGCCACCTCGTCGTCTCTCAGCGTGCGGTCACCGGCGCGGTAGCTGAGCGCCAGCGCCAGCGACACCCTCCCCTCCCCCAGCCGCTGCGGATCGCGGTAGACGTCGAACACCTGGACCCCCGCCAGCAGCGGCGCCCCGGCGCGCCGAACGGTGTCCACCACGGCCGCCGCCGCGACCTCCTCGCCCACAATCACGGCCAGGTCCTCCCGCACCGGCGGAAAGCTGGTGAGGTCCTCGTAGTGCGCCGGTGGCGGGGCAGGCACGGCGTCGAGCTCTATCTCAAAGGCTGTGACCGTCCCGGACAGCTCCCACGCCTGCACGACCAGCGGGTGCAGCTCGCCGATCCAGCCCGCCGGCTCGCCCGCGATCAGCACCCGCGCCGCGCGCCCCGGGTGCAGGAACGGCTCCTGCCCCGGCTCGAGGGTCCACTCCGCGCGCAGGCTCTCCATCAGCGCCGCCAGCGCCCCCTTGGCGGCGAAGAAGTCAGCGTTGCGTGGGTCCGGGGCGCGCCACGTGGCGGCCCGCACCGGTCCGCCGAGAACCGTGGCCAGGTGGTGCGGCTCGTGCGGAAGCTCGCCGGGCGCCCCCGGCAGGTAGACGGCTCCGGACTCCCACAGCCGCAGCATCTCCACCCCCTGCGCCGCGTTTCGCCGCGCGACATCCAGCAGCGACTCCAGCAGAGTCGTGCGCAGCCGCGACTGATCGGCTGACATAGGGTTCTGAAGCTCCACCGCCGCGCGCTCGCCCAGGTGCAGCCGCTCGGCCTGCTCAGGACCGGCGAAGCTCCACCCCACGACCTCGTGCAGCCCCTGTGCCACCAGCGCGTCCTCGGCGCGGCGGCGGAGCGCCTGGCGCGCGGTCAACCGACCCGCGGCGCCGTGGCGAGAGGGCAGCGTCGCGGGGAGCTGAGCGAGCGCCTCCAGCCGCGCCACCTCCTCGATCACGTCCGCCTCGCGGGTGACATCCTCCCGGCGGAACGGGGGCGGCGTCACCGACAGCCCGCCCGCGGCCCCGGCGACCTGGAACTCCAGCGCCTGGAGCACCTCCCGGCAGCGCTCGAGCCCGATCTCGATGCCCAGCAGGCGCGTCAGGCGCTCCCCGCGGAGGTGGATTGCGGGCGGTTGCGGGCCGGGGCCGCCGATGTCGATCGTCCCGAGCGCCAGCCGGGCGCCGCAGAGCTCCACCATCAGCTGCGCGGCCACGGCCTGTGCCTGCATCGCCTGCTCGGGCTGGAGCCCTTTCTCAAAGCGGCCCGAGGCTTCGCTGCGCAGCCCCAGCGCCAGCCCGGTGCGGTGGATGTTGGCCCCGTTCCAGGTGGCGGCCTCCATCAGCACGGTGGTGGTCTGCGCGGAGACCTCCGAGCGGGCACCGCCCATCACCCCGGCAATCGACGTCGGGCCCTCGGCGTCCTCGATCAGCACCATCTCCGTGTCGAGGGAGCGGGTCTGGCCGTCGAGCGTCTGGATCTCCTCGCCCGGCTCGGCAAGCCGGACGGTGAGGGCGTGGCCGGCCACGCGATCCAGGTCAAAGGCGTGCAGCGGCTGCCCGGTGAGCAGCATCACGTAGTTGGTGATGTCGACGACGTTGGAGATCGGTCGCTGCCCGGCGGCCATCAGCCGGGCCTTCAGCCACAGCGGGCTCGGGCCGATCTTCACGTCCTCGTAGACGCGGGCGGTGAAGCGCGGGCAGAGCGCGGGTGGGCAGCGCACCTCGATGCCAGCCTGCTCCAGCGCACCCTCGCTGCCCGGATCCTCGGCCCAGGGCGGCGCGGCGAGCGGGGCGCCGGTGGCGGCATGGACTTCCCGCGCGACGCCGTAGATCCCCAGGCAGTCGGGCCGGTTGGGCGTGATCTCCAGCACCAGCACATCCTCGGCGATCGTCAGGAGCTCGCTCAGGGGGGTGCCGGGCGCGGGGACATCGCCATCGAGAACGATGATCCCGGCGTGCTCGGTGCCGACGCCGAGCTCGTCCTCGGCCAGGATCATCCCCGCGGACTCGATCCCGCGCAGCCTGGCCTGTCCCAGGCGGGTCCCGTCTGGCATCACCGCCCCCGGTCGCGCCACCGCCACCGTCTGCCCGGCGGCGACGTTCGGAGCGCCACAGACGATCTCCGAGGGTGTGCTGCCGCCGACGTTGACCATGCACACGCTGAGGCGGTCCGCGTCGGGGTGACGCCGGCGCTCCATCACCTGGCCGACGACGAAGTGCTCGACCCCGCTGACGCCGTGGCGCTCCACCCGCTCGACCTCGGTGCCGGTCATGGCCAGGCGCTCGGCCAGCGCGGCCGGGGTCAGCTGGGGCGCGCAGTACTCGTGCAGCCAGTGCAGCGGGACGCGCATCAGAACTGCCTCGTGAAGCGGACGTCGTTGTCGAGCAGCAGCCGCAGGTCCGGCACGCCGTGGCGGAGCATCGCGATCCGCTCGATTCCCATCCCAAAGGCGAACCCCTGCACCTGCTCGGGGTCATAGCGACTGTCGCCAACGTGCTCCAGCACGTTGGGGTCGACCATGCCGGCGCCCAGGATCTCTATCCACGCCGTGCCCTTGCACAGGGGACAGCGCTCACCGGAGGCCGTCACGCCCGCGGTGCAGTGAAAGCACGAGACGTCGACCTCCACGCTCGGCTCGGTGAAGGGGAAGAAGTGCGGGCGCAGGCGTACCTCGCGCTCCACGCCGAAGATCGCACGGGCGAAGGCCAGCAGCGTGCCGCGCAGGTCGGCGAGGGTGACGTCGGTGTCGATCGCCAGGCCCTCGATCTGGTGGAACTGGGGCGTGTGGGTGGCATCGGAATCGGGGCGATACACCCGCCCGGGGACGATGATGTAGACCGGCGGCGGCTGGCTGAGCATCGCGCGCACCTGGACCGGCGAGGTGTGGACTCGTAGCAGCCTCGTATCCGGGTGAAACAGGTCCTTCACCGGCTTGACGTAGAAGGTGTCGCTCAGCAGCCGCGAGGGATGCGTGGCGGGCGTGTTGAGGGCGTCGAAGTTGAAGTGCACGCGCTCCACCTCCGGACCCTCGGCGATGTTGAAGCCCAGGCCGACGAAGACATCCTCGATCTCCCGGCGGGTCTGGGTGATCAGGTGCAGCCGTCCCACCGCCGGCTGGGGGTCGGCGGGCAGCGTCACGTCGACGCGGTCGGCGATCAGACGCTCCTGTAGCTCCCGCGCGGCCAGCTCCGCCTCCCGGCCCTGGAGGGAGCGCTCCAGCGCCTGGCGCGCGGCGTTGGCAGCCTTGCCCGTGGCCGCGCGCTGATCTGGCGGGAGCGTGGCCACCGAGCGCAGCAGGTTGGGCAGCTCAGCCTTGCGGCCGAGGTAGCGAATCCGCACCTCCTCCAGCGCGGCTGTGTCCGCGGCGGCGTCGATCGCCGCCTGTGCCTCGCGCTGCAAGGACTCGATCCGCTCGGTGCTCATTGGTGGCGCATCCTAGTTGCCTCGTAGAGGGCGACGGTGGCGGCCATGGCGGCGTTCAGGGAGTGCGTTTCGATGGGGATGTGGACTGCTGCGTCGGCTGCTTGCACGATGTCCTCGGGGAGGCCGGCCCGCTCTGCGCCGATCAGCAGGGTGAGCTCCTCGGGAACCTTGGCGTTCGGATTCGGCGCCTCCGAACTGGATCGCCAGAGTTCGTCGAGGGCGGCGAGCGGCGTGCCGGCGCCGGCGACGAGGGCGAGCTTGCACCCCGGCAGCTCGTCGAGGGTCCCCGCCCGGGCCACCGGGACCGTGAACACCGCCCCCATGCTGGCCCGCACCGCCTTGGGGCCGAAAGGGTCGGCGCTGCCCGGCCCGAAGGCCACGCAGCTGGCGCCAAAGGCCGCCGCCGAGCGCAGCACCGCACCGGCATTGCCGGGGTCATGGACGCCGTGCAGGTAGACGCACAGGGGTCCCCGCGGGGCGGACGCCCAGCGCTCCTGGTACACCGCCAGGGCGCGGGTGCCGGAGGCCAGCCCGGATGCCGAGGCCAGCACCCCGGGCTCAACTTCCACCCCGGTCAGGCCGCTGCCGGCCGCGCAGAAGCGCTCCAGCGGCTCCCAGCCCGCGGCGTCGGCGGCGGCCAGCAGGTCCTCGCCCTCGGCCACGAAGCGTCCGGCGCGGTCACGCTCGCGCCGGCGCATCCGCAGCTTGCGGATCTCCTTGAGCTTCTCGTTGTGGGAGCTGGTGATGGTTCTGGCCATAGAAAGCAAAAAGGGCGCCCTCCTGTCGGAGTGGCGCCCGGGTGGACGGTGCTGGTGTGCGGGCTGCTGCTCAGCCGGCCGCCAGCGCCTCACGGGCGCGGTCGGCAAAGCGTCGGAACGTGTCGGCGTCGGTGACGGCGATGTCGGCGAGGATCTTGCGATCGAGCTCGAGCCCGGCCTGCTGGATGCCATGGATGAACTGCGAGTAGGAGAGGCCGTTCTGGCGCGCAGCGGCGTTGATCCGGGTGATCCACAGCCGGCGGAAGTCCCGCTTGCGGTTGCGGCGGTCCCGGTAGCGGTACTGGTCGGCCTTGAGCACCGCTTCCTTGGCCGCGCGGTAGTGACGGCTGCCGTCTCCGCGGAAGCCCTTGGCCATCTCCAGCGTGGCGCGGCGCTTCTTGCGCGCGTGAACTGAGCGCTTGACGCGGGTCACGAGCGCTTGGCTCCCAGCAGCGTCTTCACCTGACGCTCGTCGTGCTTGGAGATGGCGGCGGGCTGGCCGAGCCGGCGCTTGCGCTTGGGCGACTTCTTCTCCAGGATGTGGCTGGTGAAGGAGTGCCGCCCGCGGACCTTGCCGTTGGCGGAGATCTTGAAGCGCTTCTTGGATCCGGAATGGGTCTTCATCTTCGGCATCGGGCCAGCCAGTAAAGCAGATGGGCGGGGGCGCTCAGATCGCGCGCAGCCCGTCGGCCTCAGCCCGGGACCCCTGTCTCCGGCGGGGGCGGGCGGAGCCGCTGGTGGGTGTAGGCGCCCGCCAGCAGCAGCAGCCCCAGCGCGACGAACGAGATCACCCGGTACACCGAGGTCAGCGTGGACAGGTCGTAGAGGAACACCTTGGCGACGCTGATCAGCAGCAGCGCCAGAGCGACGGTGCGGACCTGCTGCTGGTCTCGGCGCAGGCCGACGATCAGGCCGATCAGGCCGGCGCCGCTCCAGCACGCGCTCAGCAGGACCTGGCCCTGCTGGCGGGTTGAAAGACTGAGCAGCGTGTCCGCAAATGCCCCCGAGCTGGGCTGGGAGGCGGTGATGATCGCCACCGAGCCGAGGTACAGCACCGCAGCCGCCGAGCCGCTGCGCAACCAGAGCCGCAGTCGGTCGCCGGGCAGGCGCATCTGAGCGGCGCGCAGCAGCGCGACGGCGACGGCACCGAGTGCGAGCGCGGCGTCGGGGAGGCTGTCGGTCCCTCTCACCAGGGCTGCCGGCGGCGCCTCGATGGCCAGAGCGTGCGCCACCGCCAGCCCGAGGAAGCCGAGCGCTCCGTACCACGCCAGTTGCTCGTGGTGGCGATTGCTCTCAGGAGCGCGGCGGGCCAGCTCGCACACCACCACGCCCTCGGCCGCCCAGGTGACCACCAGATCGGCGCCCGCGAAAAGCTGAGCGCTCAGGTAGGCGACCACCGCCAGCCCCAGTGCCTCCATCACCCGCACGAGCGCCGGCGGGACCGGTAGCCACCGCCTGCTCCAGAAGCCGGCAGCCAGGTGCACAGCGGCCCAGCTCCCCAGCCAGACAGCCCCGGCGGCGTCGGACAGCGCTCCGTATCCGACCAGTGCCAGGATCGCGGCACTGAGCACAGTCCAACCGGCGGCCACCGAGCTGAGGCGTGTCTGGCCAAAGCCGCGCTGGGCGGCCACATTTCCGAGGAGGCCCAGGCCTCCAAACCAGACCAGGACGGCGAGGTCGGCGGCCACCGGTTGGTCGTGGAGGATCCAGGCCCCCCACTGCGGTGCGCAGAGCGCCAGCGCCGCCGGCGCCAGCCATCCCCAGCGCTGCGCGATTGCGGCCCACACCGCGCAGCCGCTTGCCACGCCGAGCATCGCGACGGTGAGACCGCTGCTCGGCACGTCGAGCATGACCGGTGAGAGGAGTGCCCCCAGGAGGCCGAGGACAGCGATGGCCTGACCCGCCCACCGGATCGCGAGAATCGCAGCCAGTGCCCCGACCAGCATCGCGGCGCAGAGCGCCAGCAGCGGGGCGATCAGGTGGTAGATCTCGCCGGCCACGATCAGGGTCGCGAACAGCCCCGCGGTCGCCACCCCCACCAGAGCCACGGAGACTTCGGTGCGTCCATGCCGGGCGTGTAGCCAGATCCCGCCGGCCATGAGCGCACCCGAGGCCAGCGCGGCCAGACCCACGCGCGCTTCCACGCCGATCCAGCCGCGGGAGATGGCCAGCGCCAGGAACAGCACGATCCCCAGCAACGTCGCGGCGCCTCCGAGCCAGGCGAGGACGCGGCCGCCGATCAGGTCGCCGAGGGAGAGCCTGCCGGTGCCCGCGCGCCCCTGGCCTCGCGGGGGTCGCGCGGGCACGGCGACTTGCAAAGGCGTCGCGGCGGTCGCGGCGTGCGGCGACGGCGGTGCCACCGGCAGCGTCGTTTGGCCGAGCAGATGCCGCTCCAGACGACTCGCGGTCTCCTCCACTCGCTGCTCGAGGGTGGCGAGCCGCGCCTCCATGCTCTCGCCCTGCGTCGTCACCGTCATCGCTCATCCTCCTTCTTGCTGACCCTTGGTTGACAAGAAGCCTAACGCGCTCTCACGTGCCTTGTCAACCTATGGTCGATAGAGGAACCTAGAATCGTCTCGGTGAGCGAGCCCGCCTACACCCGGCTGCAGGTCGACGAGCGCCGGCGCCAACTGCTGGAGGCCGGGGCGGCCCTGTTCGCCGAGCACGCCTACGAAGAGATCTCGATGCGCCAGCTCGCGACGGCCGCCGGCGTGTCGAAGCCGCTGCTCTACCACTACTTCCCGTCGAAGACCGACCTGTTCAAGGCCGCGGTGGCCGAGGCCGCTGCCGAGCTGCAACGGCTGATCGCCCCCAGCGGTCGGGGCTCAGCACTGGAGCAGCTCTCAGCCAGCCTCGACGCCTACCTGGGCTGGATCGAGGAGCACGCGCGCACGTGGGCCAAGCTGATGCAGAGCGCTGCCTCCCTGCCCGAGGCGCGCGAGCTCGTCGAGGGCTTCCGCACCCGCACGATGGAGCTGGTGCTCTCCGAGCTGGCCAGCGGCGGCGCCCCGGCCCCGGCGCTGCGCACAGCCATCCAGGGCTGGCTCGGCTACCTCGACGCCGCGATCCTCGACTGGACGCAGAACCGGGATCTCTCCCGACAGCAGCTGCGTGACCTGCTCCTGGCCGCCTTCGGCGGGACGCTGATGGCCGCCCAGCAGGCCGACCCAACGGTCAAGCTGCCGGAGGGGTAGCGGGGCCCGCTAGCTTGCCGCGGGCTGGGGAGCCGCCGGCTCGTCCACTGCCGGCTCGACGGTCGCCGGTTCGGCCGTGGCCGATTCGGGCGTCACCGGTTCGGGCGTCGCCGGCTCGGCGGCGGCCGGTTCAGGTGTTGCCACCTCGCCGTTGACCGCGCTCTCCTCGTGCTCGCCCTCGGCCTTGTCGTCCTTCTCACCGGCGAGGACGTTCTTGGAGGGCGCCAGCATCATCGTCATGTTGCGCCCGTCCTGCAAGGGCGACTGCTCGATGACCGCGATCTCGTTCAGCTCGCCGGCGAGACGGTCCAGAAGCGCGGTGCCGCGTTCGGGATGAGTCACCTCGCGCCCGCGGAACATGATCGTGATCTTGACCTTGTCCTTGCCCATCAGGAAGCGGGTGACGTGGCCCTTCTTGGTGTCGTAGTCGTTCTGAGCGATCTTCGGCCGGAACTTGATTTCCCGGATCGTGATCTGCTGCTGGTGCTTGCGCGCGGCCTTCTGCTTCTGCGCCTGCTCGTACTTGTACTTGGAGTAGTCCAGCACCCGTACGACCGGAGGACGTGCCTCGGGGGCCACCTCCACGAGATCGAGGTCGCGCTGCTGCGCGTACGCAAGGGCCTCCGTGGTCTTGACGACCCCCACCTGATTGCCGTCCTCACCGATGAGCCGAACCTCAGGAACGCGGATCCGGTCGTTGATCCGGGTCTGGTCGCGCTCTGGCGGGCGCCGGTCGAACCTACGCGGGACCGGCACTAGATGATTGGGCGGAGCCGGGGCAGCTTCAAGCGGCGCCGGACCGTGCGTGAGGAGACAGCAAAGTCAACGCTGTTCAGTATAGCGGCGGCTCCTGTCGATCGCACGCGTTTTCACCTGCGTCTGCAGCCGGTGGACGAACTCGTCGAGGCTGAACGTGCCGGCGTCCCCGTGTCCGTGCTCGCGCACCGACACCTGCCCTGTCTCCTGCTCGCGATCCCCGACCACGAGCATGTAGGGGAGCTTGCGCAGCTCGGCCTCGCGGATCTTGCGCGCGACCGATTCGGTGCGATCGTCGGTCTCCACGCGGCACCCCGCGTCGCGCAGGCGAGCCTGGACCTGCCGGGCGTAGTCCAGGTTCCGGTCGTTGATCGGCACCGCGATGGCCTGGACCGGCGCCAGCCATACCGGGAGCTCGCCGCCGAAGTGCTCCAGCAGGATTCCGATGAACCGCTCATAGGAGCCCATCAAGGCGCGATGGATCATCACCGGCTGGTGCTCGGCGTTGTCGGCACCGGTGTAGCTGAGCCCGAAGCGCCGAGGGAAGTTGTAGTCCAGCTGGCAGGTGCCCAGCTGCCAGGAGCGGCCGAGGGAGTCGGTCATGTGCATGTCGATCTTGGGGCCGTAGAACGCGCCGTCGCCCTCGTTGAGGTCGTAGGGCAGGTCCTGGGAATCCAGCGCGCTGATCAGCGCCGCCTCGCTGCGATCCCACAGCTCATCGGATCCGATCCGCTGCGGGGGCCGGGTGGAGAGCTCCAGGCGCACGTCGATGCCGAAGATCGCGTAGGTGGCGAACGCGAACTCCAGCACGCCGGCGACCTCGTCCTGGATCTGCTCCTCGGTACAGAAGATGTGCGAGTCGTCCTGGGCGAAGTGACGGACGCGCAGTAGCCCGTGCAGGGTGCCGCTCGGCTCGCGGCGGTGCAGCAGCCCGGGCTCCCACAGCCGCACGGGCAGATCGCGATAGGAGTGGCGCTGCAGCGAGTACAGCTGGCAGTGACCGGGGCAGTTCATCGGCTTGACCGCCATCGAGCGCTCCTCGTACTCGGTGACGAACATGTTCTCCCGGTACTTGTCCCAGTGGCCGGAGGTCCGCCACAGCGCGCTGTCGTACAGCTGTGGGGTCTTGACCTCCTGGTAGCCGCGCTCGCGACCCATCTCACGACTGAGCGCCACCAGCTCGTTGAACACCTCGGTGCCCGCCGGCAGCCAGAACGCCGCGCCCGGCGCCACCTCGGAGAAGGTGAAGAGACCGAGCTGGGGCCCGAGCCGACGATGATCGTTGGCCCGCGCCCGCTCCAGGCGCTCCAGGTGCTCGTCAAGCGCCCGCTTGGAGTGAAACGCCGTTCCATACACGCGCGTGAGCATCGGCCGCTTGGCGTCCCCCCGCCAGTACGCACCCGCCACCGACTGCAGCTTGAACGCCTTGATCGCGCCGGTGCCGGGGGCGTGCGGGCCGCGACAGAGATCGGTGAAAGGGCCGTTGGTGTACAGCGAGACGGTATCCACGCCCTGGGCGCTGACGAGGTCCTCGATCAGCTCCACCTTGTAGTCCTGGTCTTCGGCTCGGAAGCGCTCCAGAGCCTCCGAGGGAGTCACGTCCTGGCGCTGAAAATGCTCGTCGGCGGCGATGTGCTCGCGCATCTTGGCCTCGATCCGCTCGAAGTCGCCGTCCGTGAGGGTGACACCGTCGGGGAAGTCGAAGTCGTAGTAGAAGCCGTGCTCGATCGGCGGGCCGATCGAGATCTTCACGCCGGGGTAGAGCTCCATCACCGCCGCGGCCAGGACGTGCGCGCAGTCGTGGCGGATCAGCTCCAGCGCCTCCTCCCCGCTGCGATCGGTGAGGATCTCGATACCGGCCGGTCCTTTCCCCGTGGGGGGCAGCGGCCGAGTCAGGTCCCGCAGCTCGCCCCCGACCTTCACCGCCAAGGCTGCGCGGGCCAGACCAGGCCCGATCGTGGCCGCCGCGTCCGCGCCGGTAGCGCCTTCGGCGAGAGTCAGGGTGTTCCCGTCGGGCAGCTGGAAGTCCATGCGCCGCAGGATGCTAGTGGCGCCGTCCGCGGCTGCCCCCATGGTGGCCTCGCCCGCTACATTTGGCTGCCTCCCGGGCGATTAGCTCAGCTGGGAGAGCGCCGCCTCGACAAGGCGGAGGTCACTGGTTCGAGCCCAGTATCGCCCACTCCCGTAGCTACAGGGGATTCGCCTACTTCCGGTCATCGAGGATTTTCGGGTGCGTCCTCAGTGCGTCCTCAGTGCGTCCCGCAGACGTCCTCACGGGCCTGCTGAATGGCCTCGGCGGCGGGGACGCGGGGCTCGGTTTCCAGCTCTCGCATCGTCCCGGCGTAGTGCCGTGCGAGGGTCGCGACCGAGTGTCCGGCCTGTTCCGCCGCATAGGTCAGGCTGCGGCCCTCCCAGAGGAGCAGCGAGACGAATGAGCCGCGGAGGCGGTACGGCCTCAGGTCCCCGGTAACGCCCGCCTCGACGGCGGCAGGACGCCAAACGCGCCGGCGCCAGTTGGCCCAGTCCTCACGCGTCCACTGGCCGCCGGACGGCCGCGGGATGACCAGCTCGCCATCGGCCGGGCGGCGGCACGCCAAGCGCCACTCAGCGAGGTCCTGCGCCAGGGGCGCGATCACGTCCAGGTCACGCGCCCTGCTAAGCGCAGGCGCTCGGCGACCTCCTGGACCGTCAGGATTGCGCCCATCGCTCATCCCTCGGAGCCTTATGACGTTCGACGGAGCGGCGCGGCGGCGCAAGCACTTGTCTCTCCCATTTGTCAAGGAATTCGGACTGCAGCGACGAACATGAAGATAGCGCAATTGCGTTGATTACGCTACGGTACATCCTCGAGAGGACGCTCCATGACCGAGAACGAGCCAGGCCCCCCCGACGACCCATGGCTCACGCTCGCCGAGATCGCCGACGAGCTGAGGGTGAACCCGGCGACAGTGAGGTTGTGGATCTCACGGGGACGGCTAAAGGCGATGCGGGCTGGGCAGCGCAAGCTCTTGGTCCGTCGCTCGGAGCTCGATCGGATGCTCGCCTTGACGGATCCATCGAAGGCCCCACCTCGGCAGCCGCGGATCCCGGAACCGCTGCGTCCGGTGTTCTCCCGACCGCTTGCGGGACAGGTCGCCAGGGCGAGAGCAAACATGGATCCGGCCGTAATCCGTGAGGCGATCAAGGGGATGCAGGAGGCTGAGGCCGTCTTTGAGACAGCGGTCGGGACGAGCGACACCGCCCCGCCCGACCCCGGGTTCCCGCAACGAATCCGCGCCGTTGCCGAGGCGAGCCTCCAACGCGCCGAAGCGCTGAGCTGAGCCAGGCGTCGTTGATCCCCGGGTTCAGGTGGACGCCGGTGTCAGACCCGGTTCCTGTGATTCGCTCGCACGAGTTGCGACCGGGAGGGAACCGTCCCGGTCCCCCCCACAAATGGCGGAGCTACGACATGGCCGTCGAGCGGCTCTTCATCGCCGTTCAGGGAAACGTCATCAGCCTCGTGGCCGACGAGTTCCGAGAGATCGGCGGGGTACTCAATGAGATCGCCGACGAGTTGCTCGGCGAGTCGCCCGCGACACGTAGGCAGCGGTGATGAGCGCGAAGGCCTGGTCCGAGAGCCGGTCCGCATTTCGTGGACCTGGGCGGACTCAGTGGCGGACCACAGGCAACCGCCGTCCGCCCCGCCATGACTGGGCTCAGTCAAGCCCCCGGCGCTCATGGTGGCAGCTGACTACCCGCCCCCCACATGAGAGAAGAAAAGGGTGGGGTTCGGGGTAGTCAGCTGCCAGTCGAGTCCGGGGGTTCATCTGGATCGGCGGCCGGGCGGACGGCGGTCGGTAGGTGGGAGCCTCAGGGAGCAGGTGGGTGATGGGCAAGCAGGTGGTTGTTGGTCCGGGGACGGTGCGTGTCGGGCGGTTCGTGGGACGGTTGGGAGTGGTGTCATTGCCAGCGGTGCAGGCCGGGCTGGATCTCGATCAGCGGGTGGTCAGGCGGCACGTGGCGAAGCTCGAGGCGGCGGGCTGGCTGGCTCGAGCGCCGTGGGTCTGGGGCGAGGGCTCCGTGGTATGGCTCACCGGTGCCGGCGTGGAGAGCGCAGGGCTCGGCGGTGTCCGACCCGTGAAGTCGCCGCCGGCACCGACCACGATCGCCCACGGCGTGCTCGTCGGATGGTCCGCGGCCCGGGCCGAGCACCGGGGACGAGTCTGGAAAGCCCACCGCGAGCTCGCACTCGAGCCTGAGCGCTGGGCCGTCCCCGCGCCCTGCGAGCGTGGCTACACCGAGCAACTGCCCGATCTCGCGGTGTGGCTGAAACGCTCCAAGCCGCCCGTCGCGGTGATCGCCGAGAGCGGCGGGCGACGCGATGATCGCCAGCGGATGATCCTCGAAGGCTGGGCCAATGGAATCTGGTCCGGACGCTACTCCGGGGTGCTCTACGACTGCGCGAGCCCATCCGTTGCGCGCTGGATCGCCCGTCTGGCGAAGAAGATCGGGTTGACCGGGCCGGAATTCGCCGCGGCCGTCAAGATGACCGCTGAGGAGATTGCCGCCCTTTCCCCCGCCGCCTCGATCGAGGAGCCGGCGGTCGAGGAGCCGAAGCCCTCCCGCGATGTCGTGCGTGCCGTCCAAGCACCGGTTCGCACCCCACCCACTCACCCGCCCCCGGTGCCCGAGCTGAGCATGCCGGAGGCGACACCCGCGCCGGCACGCGAACCGACGGAAACTGCCGAAGAGCGCATGCGGCGCTACCGCGAGATCCTCGGCATGCACGAGGGGAAGCTCCGGCGCCGATGGCGCGGCTGACGGTCCTTGCCGGACGTTTCAGCCGAGCGGTCGTGCCAGAGCTGCCAGGCGATCAGGACCAAGCTGAGCACGGGTACCGCGGTGACGATCCCGGTGATCACCCGGTCACCCGCTCGTCGGACACCGGCTCGACAGCGTCGCGGCTTGGCTCCAGCGATCCAGGAACCCCCGTGGCCGCGGACGGCGGGGCAGGACCCATAAGCGTCGGGTGGCGGTCAGGGCGTGTCATGGTTGCGTCGTCTCAGCCTCTCGCCGGCGGCGCCGGTTCAGCAGTCTGCGGGCGATGAAGGCGATGATCAGCACGCCGATCGCGATGGCCAGGTAGGTCGAGTACTGGGTCGCTGTGTTGTAGATCGAGGTGATGTGGTTGCCGGAGAAGTAGCCGACGGCGCTCCAGATCCCGACCCAGAGTGCGGCGCCGAGGGCGTTGAACGCCAGGAACTTCGTCCAGTGCATGCCGGTGAGGCCGGCGATGATTCCGTTGGCTTGGCGGAGGCCTTCGACGAATCGGGCGATCGTGACGACCTTCCCGCCGTGGCGCTCGAAGAAGCCGGTGGCCCTGTCCAGGCGTTCGGGGGTGAGGAAGATGTACCGCCCGTACTTTTCGACCAGTCGGCGCCCGCCGAAGTGGCCGATGGCAAACCCGATGTTGTCGCCAATGACGGCGCCCAGGAACCCAAGCAGGACGACGAGAATGATCGAGAGACGCCCGGTGCCGGCATAGACGGCACCGAGGATGAGTACCGTCTCCCCTGGCACCGGTACCCCGAAATCTTCGATCAGGACAAGGCCGGCGATCGCGAGGTACCCGTAGTGGTTCAGGGTCGGCTCGAGCGCGCGCAGGACGCCGGGAAGGTGAGGCGCGACAGTTGTGGCGAGGATCATGAATGCGGTTTCGGGTGTCTCATCGCGGCCGATCGTGCACTGTTGACGTCGGCCGTCCCTGAGTGCGGTGTCGTCGCGCTTGCGTGGTGTGGCAGCCCGTGGTGTGCGAGAGCCGCAAGCACGAGCATCACACCCCCGGCGAGTCCGATCCCACCGTCGAGCCTGAGCGGCCGGGAGAAGTGTCCGATGAGGATCCAGATTGTGACGGGCGCCCCGGCAAACATCAACGATGCGGTGATCAGCCGCCGGTTCGGCTGCCATCCGAAGCGGTTGTTGACGGCGGTGAGGAGGGAGTCCCCGACGAGGGCGCCGGTCGACACGATGAGGACGGCGAGCAGCGATGAGAGAAGGAGGTTGAAGACGGTTAGTCCGAGATCGACCTCCAGTGCGTCGGTCAGCTCGCCTGCGATCAGCAGACCGCTCCCGGCGGCGGCCAGCAGGCCGATAACGGCCGGCGCTCGGTCCGCGGCCAGCCTCGGATCTGCGATTTGGCCGGTGCTTTCGCTCGTGCGTGCCGGGGAAACCGATGTCGACTGTCGCTGCGCCTGGGGTGCGTCCCCGGGGATGTCTGCCCGGATTGAGCTCATGCCGTCAGCGGGGCGCGGGCGTGAGAGGTCTCCAGCTCGGGGACCGGGGTGGGGAACGTGGCTGCGCAGATCAGAGAGAACGCCGTTGCTTCGGCCAGGACCCCGGCTAGCGAGTTCGCGAATGGGTCGCCGAAGATGAGGATTCCGCCGACGATGTTCAGGACGTTGACGGTAAGGCCGGTCATGGCGGTCACCGCTACGGCGTCGCCGGTCTGCAGGGATCGGGCGGAGACGTGTTGCGCGGCGAGGCCCGCGGTCAGGGCCAGGGGTAGCCATGGGCTGAGCAGCACCTCGAGCGGCCCATGCCCGGAGGCGCCGAGGAGGGCTTTGACGGCGAGATCGGCGACGCCGAAGAAGACGCCCGAGGCGGCGCCGATCAGCGCGCCGTCGTGTGCTGTGAGTCGGCTGATCCGCGGGCTGAGGAGGAGGAGTCCCCCGAGCATGCCTGCCACGAGTTCGAAGACGACCATCGTTGGGGTCGAGTACGCGTTGTGAGCACCGTGGATCGTCGGGAGCGCGAGGGCGAGGATGATCAGGCCGCCAGCGCTGAACATCACCCCGGTCCATTGGCGGGGGGTGACGCGCCAGCCGGAGATCGGCTCGGCGAGGACGGCGAGGATCACTACGCCGCCCGCCATGACCGCTTGGACGATCGAGATGGGGGCGAATGCGAGCGCGACGATGTGCAACAGCCCGGCGCCGGCGCCGGTGGCGATCGCGAGCCCGATGACGAACGCTCGCGAGTTGAACAGCGCGCGGACGCTCTGCCAGGGGCGGCGGTGACTCATTCGAGGTGAGTGCTGGACCCCGCGATGCTTGATGAGCCACCCGACGTTGGTCCCTAGCGCGCAGACCGCCGCGAGGATCAGGCCTCCCGCGACCGCGCCGCTCATTGCCGTCTCGGTTTCAAGGTCACGGCTGGGTGTGTAGCGGGCGTTGATGAGTTGATTCTGAGAGCGCTACGGTTCAGGCGCCGCTCATCTTCGTCTCATCGAGACGCGGCAGACTAGGGGGATGCGCGTGCTGATTGTCGAGGACGACGTCAAGCTCGCGGCCTTGATTCGCCGCGGTCTTGGCGCCGAGGGGATCGCGTCCGACTTCGTACATGGCGCCGACGATGCCCTCGTGCGGACGGGCGCGACCGCGTATGACGTGATCGTGCTCGACGTGATGCTCCCCGGTCGCGACGGATTCGAGATTTGTCGGGAGCTGCGGGAGCAGCGCAACTGGGCCGGCGTGCTGATGCTCACCGCCCGTAATGCGGTGGAGGATCGCGTGACCGGTCTGAACGCGGGCGCCGACGACTACCTCGCCAAGCCGTTCTCGTTCGCCGAGCTCGTCGCCCGGGTTCGCGCGCTCGCGCGACGCGGCGCGGTCGAACGCCCGGTCGTGTTGGAAGTTGGCGACCTGCGCCTCGACCGGTCGCGGCTGCAGGTCTGGCGAGGCGATGTCGCGGTGGATCTGTCGCACAAGGAGTTCGCGCTGCTGGAGGCGCTCATGCTTCGGCCCGGACAGGTCCTCTCGCGCTTTGAGCTGCTTGAGCAGGCGTGGCCCTACGACTACGAGAACCGCTCCAACGTCGTCGAGGTCTACGTCCGCTACCTGCGCGAGAAGATCGACCGGCCGTTTGACCGCCGATCGATCCAGACGGTCCGCGGCGCCGGATACAAGCTGTGCACCGACTGAGCCGGCAGCTGCGACGGATTCCCGTTCGCCTGAGGCTGACCCTAGTGTTCGCCGGGGTCCTCGCTGCGCTGCTCACCGGCCTCGGCGCGTTCCTGTACTACCACTTCGAGTCCGGGCTCGACGCCGCCCTCAACCAGCAGCTCCGCGCCCGGGCTGGCGAAGTCGCCGCGCTGACGCGAGCGCGGCAGGTCACCCGCAGTGAGCTAAGCGGCCCGGATCAGACTCTCGCTGAGATCATCGGCGTCGATGGCCAGGTGCTCGCCTCGAGCTCCGGGACCGCCGCGCCACTATTGACGGAGGCGGAGGTTAGGCAGGCGAGGCATCGCGCGTCGTTGTTCCAGCGCAAGGAGCGCATCCGCCTGTACGCGATCCCCGTCGAGAACGGTCGACAGGTGATCGTCGTCGGCGTGTCCCTCGCCGAGCACGAGCATGCCCTGGAGAGGCTGGGCGCGGCGCTCGCGCTCGGCGGGCCGCTCGCGCTGCTCGTGGCCTCCGCCGCCGGCTACCTGCTCGCCGCCGCCGCGCTGCGTCCGGTCGAGTCGATGCGCCGGCGCGCCGCGACGATTTCCTCCGGTGAGTCCGGCGCGCGTCTCCCGCTGCCGGACAGCGTCGATGAGATCCACCGGCTGGGAAGCACGCTGAACGAGATGCTCGAACGGCTTGAGGGCGGGCTGGAACATGAGCGGGCGTTCGTCGCGGACGCCAGCCATGAGCTCCGCGCCCCGCTCTCCGTGCTCAAGACCGAGCTCGAGGTCGCCCTACTCGAGAACGGTGATGCCGCCGATCTGCGCGCGTCGGTGGGCTCGGCGATCGAGGAGACCGACCGCATCATCGACTTGGCTGAGAGCCTCCTCGTCCTCGCCTCCGCCGAGCAGGGACTCCTCGCCATGCAGCGACGCGACATCAACGCATGCAGCCTGCTCGACAGCGTCGCCGACCGCTTCACCCAGCTCGCAGGGCAGAACCAGCGAGAGCTGAGGACCACGTCAGACGGCGAAAGCTGGATCTATGCCGACCCGTCACGCTTGGAACAGGCGCTGGGCAACCTGGTCGAGAACGCGTTGCGCCACGGAGCCGGGGACGTGGAGCTCGCGCAACGGCTCCTCGGCGACCGCGTGGAGCTGCACGTCGTCGATCATGGCGGCGGGTTCCCGCCCGACTTCCTACCCAATGCGTTTGACCGCTTCACTCGCGCCAACGGGTCCCGCCCTCGCGGCGGGACAGGCCTGGGGCTCGCGATCGTCCGCGCGATCGCTCACGCGCACCACGGGACGGTCCAGGCCGTGAACCGCGCCACCGGCGGGGCCGACGTGTGGATCACCGTGCCGGCCTTGCCGCCGTGGTCACGAGGCGCGCTGCCACGGCCGGCGGGCGACTAGGAACGCCACGCCCACTGCCGCAGCGGCGAGCACAACGTAGTCGGCGTACTGCATGCCGCCGTGCCGGCTTACGATGAGATGAACCTGAGAGCCTTGAGCACGCGACGCGGCAGACGAACAGACGCTCATTCGCGGTGACCTCTCAGGTTCATCTCATCTTCGTCGGGCACCGTGGCAGCCCATGAGCTACCTACAGGCGATCGTGATCGCGCTCACCCAGGGCGCGACCGAACTCTTTCCCGTCTCCAGCCTCGGGCATACCGTCATCGTTCCCGGCTGGATCGGTGGCAGCTGGAAGACGCTCGTGACCCAGTCCTCGCAAGGCGACAGCGGCAGCTCCTTCTACCTCGCGTTCATCGTCGCGCTCCACGTCGCGACAGCTCTCGCGCTGCTGTGGTTCTTCCGCGCCGATTGGGTCCGGATCATCCGCGGCTTCCTGCGCAGCGTCAGGCGAAGCATCGACCGTCGCCAGATCGAGATCGACGGCTCCGATGAGCGGCTCGCCTGGCTGATCGTGATCGCGACGATCCCGGTCGGAATCACGGGCCTCGCGCTCGAGCACACCTTCCGGACGATCTTCGCCAAGCCGCTCGCGGCCAGCATCTTCCTGTTCGTCAACGGGCTGATCCTCCTCGGCGGAGAACGCCTGCGCCGCCGGACCGAACCAGTCCAACCCGCATCGCGAGCGCGGATGCCGATCGCCGGGGGGTCCCCCGAGCTCGACCGGCGCAGCGGACGGACAGCCGAAGACCTCGCCGAAGCGATCGCCGCCGACGAGCGCATCTCCCGGATGCCATTCCGGGACGCGGGATACGTCGGCGTGCTTCAGGTCCTCGCGCTGTTCGCCGGCATCAGCCGCTCCGGCGTGACCATGGTCGGCGGGCTGTGGCGCGGCCTGGACCACGAGGACGCCGCCCGCTTCGCCTTCCTGCTCGCGACGCCGCCGATCCTCGCTGCAGGCATCCTCAAGGTTCCCAGCCTGTTCGGACACGCCGGCGACCACATCCACGGACAGCTCGCCGTCGGCTTTGTGATCACCGGCGTGACCGCCCTCCTCTCCGTGCGATTCCTCTTGCGCTACTTCCGGACGCGAACCCTGACGCCGTTCGCCGGCTACTGCCTGATCGCCGGCCTCGCCAGCATCATCCGTTTCTCGGTTGGCTGAGTACCGACCCGGCGCGTCCTCGATGCGAGTGCGACCGCGTGTCCGGCTGCATGCGGCTGCGGTGCTCGTGCTCGCATGGGCGGCCCTGCTGGCGGCCGACTGGGCCGTCGGCGAGATCGTGACGAGCACCGCGCCGGCGTGGGACGTTTCTGCGGTCGCCGATCTTCACGGAGCGCTGCACACCGAGCTCACCGCTGTGATGCGCGCGATCACCTGGCTCGGCTCGCCGGCCGTGCTCGACGTGGTGTTCGCCGTCGCGATCGTGGTGTTGCTGGTGATGCGGTCGTGGCGCAACGCCCTGTTCCTGGTGCTCGCCAGCCCCGGCACCGTGGCGATGGTCCAGATCATCAAGCCCACCGTGGCACGCGCTCGCCCGCTTGGACTGCACCTCACCCGTGCCGACGGCGCCAGCTGGCCATCCGGCCACGCCAGTAGCTCGACCGCCCTCTACGGCGGACTCCTCCTGGTCGTCCTCAGCACGCAGCTCGGCACAAGCCGTCGGACCCGGCGCACCGCGGAGTTGCTCGTCGCGGTGCTGCTCGTGCTGATCGGAATCTCGCGTGTGTATCTCGGGGTCCATTACCCGAGCGACGTGATCGCCGCCTGGTTGATCGCCGCCGGATGGCTCACCGTGCTCGAGCGCACCCTCGGCCACCCGCGACCACACGTTGGTCAGACAGAGCCGCGCCGCACCCCGATCCGCGGACGGCTCTGATGAGCGATCGGGACGCTCAGCCATCCCTGAAGGTGTTGGCCCCGGTGTATGCGGCCGGGTTTGTCACGGCGTTCGGGGCGCATGCCGTGGCCGCGAACCTCGGCGGGTACGGTAGCGAGCACCACACGTCACTGTGGCAGCTGGGCCTGCTGCTGGGGCTGTATGACGGCGCGGAGGTCCTGCTCAAGCCCGTGTTCGGCACGCTGAGCGACCGTGTCGGAGCCAAGCCCGTCCTCGTCGGGGGTCTGATCGCGTTCGCGCTGGCGTCGGCCGCTTTCGTCGTGGCCGGCCAGGCGCTGGGGCTCGGGGTGGCTCGCTTGGCGCAGGGTGCCGCCGCGGCGGCGTTCTCACCTGCAGCCGGAGCGGCGCTGGCGGCGCTGGGTGGCAAGAAGCGAACCGGTCGGCTCTTCGGCGGCTATGGCGGCGCGAAGGGCCTCGGTTATCTGGCCGGCCCGCTGGCCGGGGGCGCGCTCGTCGACGCAGGCGGCTACAGGTTGTTGTTCGTCGTACTAGCGGTCCTCGCTGGCGGTGTTGCTGCGGTCGCCGCCTGGACCATTCCGCGGATCGTCCCGACACCACGCCCGCGCTCGACGATCGTCGCGCTCGTGCGTCAGGTGACCCACCCGCGCTTCGTGCAGCCGGTTCTGGTGCTGGCTGTCGGCACCGCCGCGCTCTCCGCCGGCGTCGGCTACCTCCCCGTTCTCGGTGCCCGACACCATCTCGGTCCGCTTGCCACCGGCGCGCTGGTCTCGCTGCTGTCCGCCACGGCCGCACTCGTCCAGCCGTGGGCCGGCCGGGCGCACGACCGATCAGTCCTTCCGACAACCGCCGGACCAGCGGCGTTGCTCGTCGCGGCCGCGGGATTCCTGATCGCGGTGATCGTCCCGAGCCCGCTCGGGATCGCCGTCGCGGCGATCCTGATCGGCGCCGGGATCGCTGTCTCCACGCCGCTCGGCTTCGCCGACCTTGCTGCGTCCGCACCTCAGGGTCGGCTGGGGCAGACGATGGGCGCCGGCGAAGTCGGGCGTGAGCTCGGCGACGCCGGCGGCCCGATCCTGGTCGGCGCGTTCAGCCCCATCGGCCTCGGAGCCGGGCTCTTGGCACTCGCTGCAGCCATGACGGTCGGCGCGATGGCCAGCTGGGCGCTTACTCGATCGCCAGGCCGGCCAGCCGCTCACGAACACGCAGAAGCCGCCTCGCGCGGTGCATCAACCCTTCCCTGACCCGACGCCTGGCTCTGGGCCATGATCGGTACGTACGCGATGACTGGTGCGCCACACCGCAGGCGTGCTGGCGCCGGTTATCGTCGATGAGTTCTCGTCACCGATGCGGGTGTGCTGACGATCGTAGGACCAGCAGCGCGGATCGCTACTCACGCTCTTCGTGAGGACACGGTTCCTTCCACGAACATCCTCCAATCTGCCTGAAGCAACAGTCCGCGGCCTGGCGCGGAGCTTTGTTCCTCTGATCCTCGACCAACACGCTCGATCCCGTTCAGGTGGTTCCGCTCGAGCACCTTGGCTGTCGTGTGACCGGCTGGGTCTGCCGGATCGTGTTCGACAATCGCCGGATGCCTCGCCTTGGCAGCGTTCTACGGGATCGTGATCTGGATGTACCGACCGGACCACGCGCCGCCACACTTCCACGCCCAGTACGGAGAGCACGTTCGCGCAGATCGTGCTCAGCAGCCAGGCGGATCGTGGTTTCGAGCCCCATCGCTCGATCTCCGTAAAAGATCGATTGGCAGGGAGTGTCAATGGCCGACCTGCTGAGCCGCCCTGCCCGGCCGTCCGCCGTAGCATTGGGAGTACTTCCGTCAAGCACGCGTCGACGATGAGGCGCGACCGTGCTCTGGCCCACGAATGGGGCGCCGGTCGTCGGAGGGACGACCGCGCTGTACGCTCTTACTTACCGTGACAGCGAAGGAAAGGCTCCTACAACGCGCGCCTCATTGGAGCGAGGAGCAGGCTGAGCGCGCTCTCCGCGCGGCTGAGAGCGATGGCGCCATCGACGCATGGGGCGACCTCTCCAAGCAGCACGAGATCAACGGCGCAGAGACGATGCGGCGTCTGGCCGAAGAGGAGCAGGCGGCCGGACACACGCCCTGGTGAGGCGGGGCGAGGTCCGCTGGTCCGTCCATCCCGATTGGCCGCGGCGCCCTGTCCTTGTGCTGACGCGCGACGAGGCGATCGATCGCCTCAACGAGGTCTTCGTCGTTCTCGCGACCACGGTCATTCGCGGACTGCCGACCGAGGTCGAGCTCGGGGCAGAGGACGGGGTGCCTCGGGCCTGCGTTCTAAATGGGCGCTTCTGCTCCTTCCGTGGGTGAGGTGAAGGACGTCGGGGCTGGATAGCTTCCGCGGCCGGTTGCCGTCAAGCAGCGTCGGTCGTTGCTGAGGATGCGGGGCGCTCCTGC
>JAABUY010001000.1_pt1 | contig 41632 bp, 28 predicted proteins | sample 5560271 | NCBI WGS metagenome assembly JAABUY01 (sample SAMN10711886, study PRJNA513374) | rock metagenome | isolation source: Antarctica rocks | place: Antarctica: Victoria Land, University Valley
TTTTATGCAAACTATTTGTTTATTGTGATTTTAACATCAAAACACTGAATTTGAGTGTGATTTTCAAAAAAAAGTTGCAAAAAGTTCTGAGCGAACCGAGGAGCCAACATTCTAGGAATAGCTGTAGTACACTTGTCTAGACCGTGATTTGGATAGAGTTGTTCAATCACTTCCAAGGCGAGGTGAAAGACTGACACAGTTCTTCGGAATAACTGTCCACAACCACCGTTGTGTCGATCTCAATTTGGTATCATTGAATCTGATTACGCGCTCAGGGTAGGCGCCCTCAAGCAACGCCTAGCTATGTACAACTGATCGGAGGCTCAGCCCTATTATGGCGACGCAAGCTTCGGTACTGTACACACATGTACATGAGTTTCCATCAAACCGATGTGAGACAGCACAGACTCGAGATGCTCGCTGGAAATGCAAAGAGTCACCATGCCCACCATCCCATGCAGTCGTGAGCGAGTACACGTCGTACCACTGAAGAGAAAACGCGTGTGCTATCACCAAGCGCCATAGGCCGTAACGCATTAGGCCCTGTTGACAACTGCACAGCAAGCAGATCAACGACATGGGAACCATCGACCATTACCCGAACGGAGCTGAAAGGAAATCCGACAGGTCCCGAGATCGATGAAGTCGGTTATGCTTGCTTCATCGATGCCTTTGGGGCTTATTCTCAGGACCCGGAGGAAGGGGCATCTGTCATGCGCAGAAAACTTTTGATAACCGGAAACCGTTGAGAGCATCAATCATCGAACTGCGCATTATTAAAGACTCCATCCTCACTGACACCGGTCTTGAGGACGCCACTCATGCGATCGCCTCTGCTCTGACTCCGGTCCAGTGCTTCACCCCAGTCATCCCCTTCTTTCCCATCCTCTTCCATACGTTCCAGGTCGTTAGACCTGAAGTGATCATGTATGGAACTCTCGTCGACAAAGGTAAAACCTTTGAAGTTAGCTTGCATGCCCGGCGACAGTGGTGTTGATGCAGGCATGGCACCCGCTGCGAGCGCTGCCGCACGGGCATTGAGGGACTCCGAATTCTGTAGCGCATTCGTGAACTCGGGATCGAAGTTGGAGGTATCGAGTGCTGATTTAAGTTTGGGTTTGAATGGTGGGACGATGTTTTTCTTGGTCAGCGCAACCCAATCAATGTCAAAGAAGAATGGATGGGCCTTCAACTCCTCCGCATCATCAATGGCTCCCAGTCGATGTTTTGGATTCCGGTTCAACAATCCCTTCACAAAGTTCCGACCTTCAGTACTGAGAGCATCCCGAGGAAAGCGGACCTTGCCAAAGGCAATATTCTTATACATCTGCTGCGTATCCTCGGCGTAAAACGGGCTCCATCCACAGCACATCTCGAAAACAAGGACTCCCAACGACCAAAAGTCCACCATCTTGGTATAACCTTGTTCGTCCAGCAGAACCTCTGGTGCTAGATATTCTGTGGTGCCGCAGAAGGTATTTGTCGTGTCGTTCTTGGTGAGATTAGCTTTGGAGAGGCCAAAGTCGCAAAGCGCAATGTGTCCATTCGCGTCAAGAAGGATGTTTTCTGGCTTAAGATCTCGATAGACGATGTCATGTTGGTGAAGGTGTTGCAGCGCAAGAATGAGCTCAGCTATGTAGAATTTCGCTCGGGCTTCGTTGAAGCGCCCTTCTTTCTGCAGATGCCAGAACAGTTCGCCACCAGACATGTAGTCGGTCACTAGATAAAGGTCGGTAGGAGTTTGGAAAGAGAACTTCAGACCGACGATGAACGGAGAGTCAGCCATTGCCGTTCGGACTAGAATGTTTCGTTCCCCGAGTGTATGCGCAACCTCTTTCTTCTGTACGATGACTTTCTTCTGGAGAACCTTCATTGCATATATCCGTTGAGTATCTTTCTTTCGGACTTGATAGACTTGGCCAAACGTCCCTGGCAGTAATGTCAGTTCGGCAGCTCCTACTATGCTAGGTTGTGGTCATGCATACCCTTGCCGATAAGCTTCAAGATTTGAAAATCTTCGGGTCCAAAGTGTTTCTTGTCCGTCTTTTGGAACTTCATCTGAAGACGTATTTCTCCCGAAACTGATTCCTCCTCATTACCTCTTGCTCCAAGCTTAAACCACCCTTCCATCGTGCTATCCTCTTTTTCCAAATTTGGGTGTAAGCGGAGATGACCTAGAAAATCTTGCTGACTCGAACGATCATAGACGTAGATATCAATATCGGAATCCTTGCCAATCACATCGCTGTTGTAACAGTCAGCTTGTGGCGAACGTGTCGGATTGGGATCACTGACAAGACGGCGTCATGGTCCCATCTCGGGTCAGTGACTTGTCTCACACCCTTGATATCTTGAGGGTCTAAAGAACTGGTTGTGCTACTCTGCCTGCTCTTCATAGGTATGGCTACTGGTCTGCCCATATCGCTACCGGAACGCCTTACCGGGACTCCTCCTATGCCATCATCCTTGTTGGGTCCGTCCGCCCGATCCATGTCGATCTCCTCGACTCGCGGTCCCTTCGATATGTACTCGTTCCACTCAAAGACGCATACCACATATGGTTCGTAGCTTGGTCGCAAACCTTTCGCCTCGGATATCTTGACCGACAATTTCCCCCTAGGTGGACCTACAGGCGCGCTCGAGGTCGAGAGATTCGTCGTGGTTCCTCCCGCACCTGTGGCCCTCTGTATCTTGCCGTCATTATTCGTCACGTTGAATAGACCTGAGGGCGCAGGTTTGGCAGGTGGCGCGTGGCTTTGCTTGTCCGAGTGGACCCCGTCGTTGGACAATGCTCTCGGGGTTTGCGGGGGTGTGTTCTTCATCCGCGGCAACGCAGCCGCGCCCTCAGTCAGCTTGATGTTCTCAAGATGGGAAGACAGAGACAACAGCGCAGACGAAGCGAAAGTGACAGATGTTGGGGTAGTTGGTGTTGTCGAGGGATATGGAAGAGTTGGGTTCGAAAGATGGGCAGCGTGAACGGAGGAGCTTGTAGTGATGCTGGTCAGGGGGTTGAGACCAAACGTCTGTCGGTGCGCTCTCAGTGGAAGAGCTCCCGCAGACAGGACGCGTGGCCTTGTCGGACGACCAGTCATATCACTGGAGCCACCGACGCGACCAAGTCCACCTCTGAGACCTGACTCAAGCCATGTCTCGTTGTGAACGGAAGAAGGAGACGAGACTGGCGGTGTGGGATATGCGACCGGTCGGTCATGGCCGAGAAGCTCTCCCGATGGTGGCTTTTCTAATCGCTCGTGTGGCAACAGCATCGGGGAGAAGCTTTCCTCGCTGAAGTGCTCACTGGGCGAATATGAAGCCGTGGGAAGTGGTGCCTCTAGCCCCTCCGGTGCGCGATGATGTTCAGGTGGGTGGCTCACAAAACCCACATCCACTGCGGAAGAAGAAAGGTCCGGGTGCTCCAGTGTGCTTGAGATTATAGCAGAAGGTGTACGAACCTGTCCGAAATAGCTGTGCAGGATGCTCGGCAATCGCTTGTCCGATAGGTCTGGCTGAGGCGTGGCGAAGCCGGGTGGCGTCGAACCGTTCGAGCCCACGTTATCAAGGCCATTATCGTCTTCCGTTCGGCTGACAGGGTCATCAGTCTCAGCCATGACCAGCATGCAACACAAAACTCAAGGAGGTCTGAGACAGGCACTCAATTGAAATGCGTAATATGTGTAGATTATGAGAGGTTCAGAGGTTCAGAGGTACGAAGAGAGATGCAATCATAAAGACATGTTCAGCGACAGTGATGTGTTAATTGTATTATGTCAGATGAGAGGTGGTTGACTGAGTCATGGAGGCAACAGCGTGGTGAAGTGATGACACCAGACACGAAAGTGAATAAATGAAAGCAATAGAGTGTTGAGGGGTCCCAATAATGAAGAAAAGCTTCGACTAAGTTAGAGCTCTTCTGTTCTGGAAGGTTTGGAAGTAACTAAGGTAGCTGTTTCGGCCCGACATTGCTCCCTTCAAGCGACTAAGATGAGGTAATCGAGAAACAATAAATAAGCATGTGAAAAACACGAGCCGCCGATTACCTTACTTTAACGGTAAATTTGCCGTTAGGCAGCCCGACGATGCAAAGAAAACACTAAATATTTAATCATAGCCGTGATGCACTATGACGAAAGATTTACATATTGGTTGAGCTCAGTGAAAGACGAGGAATGATGTTGCAACGCATCTCACTACAGCCAAACTTTGAAAGAACCACAACCACCATGTTTCGCGACGCTGCCTCTCACAGGGTCAAATAGGAAATAAAACAGTCGGTAGGCAGGAACAGGGCCACATGGAAGTGGGACACATGTCTTGAAGCAGATGAAACCTAAGTTCCGAGCTCACCTGTGCATCATTGCCTGCCGCAAAAGATCTGCCGCTGCGTGAGGATTGACCCCATCGTGCGTCGAAGCCATACCCGATGAACGTCTCGAGTGACCACCCAGAAGACCACGGTGTACAGGAGTGGTAGTCCCTGGGGTCCTCACCGCCGTGGCCAGACTTGGCGACGCAACCGAACTCGGCGATTTGTAGTATATCGGTCGAGGCGTGGAGTTGTGTCGCGAGCGTTGGGGAGTCAGGACTGCTGGAAGGTCGGCATTGGTCGAGGCGTAATTGTCGGGGTTGTATTGTCTGACGTTGGATTGGTACAGACCAGAATGCGTGGCATATGTCTCTTCTGAAGCCGCGATGTTATTATGGTTAATACTGTGGAGAATTATATTGTGTGGATGATGCGAGGTGACGGGAGGGGTACGGTCGGATATGGACTGAGATTCTGTCATTTGCGTTTCTCTTCGCCGAAGGACAACCTTAACACCAAGGTACTGTAATTATTCTCTGTACGGATTCGTAGTTGGCGGACACTCTTAGTTGGCGCAAACCTTCGTGGCCCATCCGTCGATAGAAACGCGCTGAACGAGGACTCGTATGGAAAGTAGTATGAACAGTTATACCGTCGGTCAATGGTTCTTAATCAATAGTCGTTGCGAGTAATCGAGTCCTCCGGCGGTCGCATAGAGTGTCTGTTTTCTCCAGATGTTTTCTATCCTCGATGCTCTACTCCTGGTAGTTTTGCGGGCTTCTGCTGCTGCTGACCGGGTTTCACGCTATCTTATATTTTGCGGCCCTGACACTCGTGCACGGCGAACAGTAAGTCAAAAGCAACTTTGCCGAGCTGCAGTTGTTTCTCCGTAAGACTCTAGAAATCATCGGGCAGAATGAGAAATATAAGATGTCCAGGTTGGGGAAAGAAGGTCGAAATATATGCCGTCACTGCAAGGTCCGGAGGGACTAGGGGACAGTCGGCCAGCTGTGGCGATCTGTAGCTGCTTATGTACTTCCCTGTACTCTACGGCGTCTTGAGAGCTGTACGACCACCAAGATGCCAAGGAGCCGTGGACTGGAAAATAAGACTTCGTACAGGCGAAAGCTGGATGCTCCCAAACACCAATCTATATATACATCACGATACCCATCGAAGTATGATCACGGGGAGAGGCGCAGCTTACATTTGAATTGGAGCGGAAGAAGAGGAAAAATGAGAAGGGATGAGCTGAGATACATATATCGAGTTGGGCAACACGTACTATTCCGGGCCACAGCCAGCGCATCAGGCAGGTATCGCGTATACTGTAACGAGTTACTCCATACACCGACGAGTATTCGTACCGGTCCGCGTACTTCGGACTTGTACTTTTCATGGCACAGCTCTCGATTGCCACCTCAGCTTCACCGCTTCTTTGCTGCTGCAGCAGCGTCGCATTTTCCCTGACATTATTGACAGATCTGCAGGTAATAATAATCCCAGATCAATCTCGAGCTGATGGATTAAAGATCCGAATGCCGGCCCTTCCCGTCCTGCGGCACGGTTTCGGTGTCTCTGTCGTCAAGGGGAGATCTTCGCGCATCATGCCGTGCAGACTCTGCTGCATCCTGGTACTCCGTACGACCAAGCTGTTTCGTCCTCCGTCCAGATCTTCGGGCATGACGGGTAGGTGCAGTGGTGAGCCGCAATCCCAACACGCACGGGACAGCTCCAATCCCCGAGGAAGGATGGAGAAAATCCAAGTCATCTCGGACTATCATGCAGGGATTCTTTCATCGAAGAAAGAAGTGTGAAAGGTTCGCAGTGATGTTAAAAAGACATCAAGATATTTAGGGTGAGAATTAACTTGCAGGTGGATATCTTTCTTGAAATGCAGCCCTCCGTTTGTTATATACCTTAGGAAGTACAGAGCAGTCACTCCACCAAGTTTTTGGGAAAGGCAACCCATCATAACAAGCAAATGAACGAAGATTCTTTGATCTACAAGATCTAGGTACAGGATGATGCCACGCTTGACAGTCGTTGTGATATCAACCGTAATGGCATTGTGTCAAGTGTCAACCCTCAGCAGGTCAGGTATCACAACGAGAAGCCCATAGGTACCTAAGTTGTTAGGTACTTTAAGCATCAAGTCCAGAGTAAGCTTATGCAAACTGCCATGTTTTACCCCCACAATATCAATCCGTGGGCCGGCTGTTCGATCATCTCAAGAGATCCTCAGGGGATCCACGATCGGGTCATCTACATCGCCAATCTTCCAGCCTGTGAGGGAACCCTACCTACAAGGACACATATTACAAATATGTACCTTGCCGATGTCTGAAGATACTGTAAGATACCTTACCCTACCTTGAAAGGTCATCATAGTGGAAGTTACAGCGTTAGCTGGCTCGAACGTTGGAAGGGAGCGGAAAGGAAGAAGCTTCTTCCGAAAGGCACGTGGAGCAGTCTTCGAGGTGGTGTGTGAAAGCTCACACTAACGTTACTCCATCAATCACAACTTGAAGAGATGGGGACTATCAGACGGTCAGATTTGATTCTACGCGCAGGCCCTATGCTCTTACGCGGTACAGTCCAGACTCTTATCTGCCACTGCCACGTAGATGGAAAATCAGCACCCCACCCTTCATCAGACCTTGGTAAGTGACAACAAGTCTTGCTCCCAATACGGTATTATGGGACGACTTCCAGAGCCTCGCCCCTCAGCAACCCGAAAATTCTTCCAAATTAATCAGACTTGCATTGCATTCCTCTTACTTCATTTCTTTGACCTGTCTGAAATATATCGAAAATGCGGTTGATCAACGCCGAGACAATGATGCTCGAGGACTTCACGTTGCGAGAAGCCCCTCAGTACGCAATCCTGTCTCACACCTGGACAGAGGAGGAAGTCAGCTTCCAGGAGTTTACCTGCCAGAATAACGACACAACCAAGAAACGGGGATTCGCCAGGATCGCGCAGACTTGTAAAATTGCTCGACAGAATCACCTCAGATATGTCTGGGTTGACACCTGTTGTATAGACAAGACCAGCAGCGCAGAGCTCGCCCATGCTATCAACTCCATGTTTCAATGGTACAAGAACGCCTCGGTCTGCTACGCCTATCTATCGGATCTTCCGCAGAGAGAGGTAGTCATGGAGGACCGGTCGGGCGACGACGACACTGTGAAGGACTCGCCGGTCCCCTATAACGAACTGAGAAATTGCAATTGGTTCACTCGGGGCTGGACACTCCAGGAATTGATCGCCCCCGAGACGGTACATTTCTACGACGAAATCTGGACTTTCCGAGGAACTAAGGATGATTTTGCAAAGCTCATTCATCAGATAACACACATCGATCCAGAGGTTTTGCGAGATAGTGAAAAGCTGGCCGGATTATCCATTGCGGAGAGAATGACATGGGCATCCAAAAGGAAAACAACGCGGATCGAAGATACTGCGTACTGTTTGCTTGGAATCTTCGACATCAACATGCCGTTATTATACGGAGAAGGAAACAAGGCCTTCACCCGGCTTCAACACGAGATCATCAAAGATAATAGTGATCTCAGCATATATGGCTGGTCGCCGGAAGAGTCGGTCATCTCGGTTGACTACCGTCCCGGATACAGTAATGGCTGTGAAGTCGACTGTGGCCATGGACGTGACATCGAAGATGGCTTCTACGGCGCCTTGGCGCCATCCCCAAACGAGTTTGTCGCAGCACATTCTTGGGATCTCCTCGACTCAGCCGAGCACTCCGTCACGAATCGAGGCATCAAGATCTCTTGCAGCTTGATTGAGGTATGTCTGGAAGGATGCGATTTCCACGAGTGTAGATGCTGTTCTTATTGTCGGAAATACGTCTTGGTCATAGGTCGCACGACGTCCGAGTCCAGTTGGGGCATAATATTGAAAAAGACAGACCCCGACATTTTCGTCAGGTCCAGCAAACGATTAATCTGCGTCAATGAGGATACCAGATTGTTTACATCATCGACCAGACATCGAGCCATTTATCTTTTGAGACAAGCTCCTCATACTACCCAGTACACGGAACGCTTGCCTCTAAAAGTCAAGGAAGAAGGAACTCGTTACGTGATAAATTTTGCAATGCCAGAGTACAGATGGAATTCTTCCCAACAAAACTGGTACATTGAGAGTCGCTCTCCACAGAGCTGGGGCATGGTGTCTCTCGAGTTTGAAGGCCTAAAGCATCGTGGCTCGATATGCATCGTGTTTCTATGCCGTCCTAAGAGGGTGGCTGTCCTCGAGTCTTGGAGTTACAGGCAAGAGATTGCACTGATTGCTCAAGGTAGTTCTGACCTAGGTATGGACGATATTTTCCATCTTTTCCGTGGTAACCATATACATCGGGCTTCATACAAGATGACGGTTAAAAACCAAAAGTTGAAGGTGATGGCAGAGCTGGAGAACCCTCTAGCTGGGATATTGGGCCTCGAGGTGTGGGCTGAGGTGAGCGAGGATAATGGGCCAGATAGATAACACTTCAACTCCCGTAGCAACAGATAGGCCGCCACGCCATGTCAGTGTCCGCCAAACCGGTCGATATAGAAAGAATCTGAAAGTTGATCTTCTAATAGCGGGATTCTCAGCCGACGTCCATGTGATGTCAAGCCTTCTTGCTTTGCAACATTGCTCTCAATCCGAGTAGAGATCCCCGAGGATACACTTGGCCCGGCATAAAAGCCTCCAATACTCCAATAGTGCGTCAGGCCACTAGATCCCTCCGTAGGATCGAGGTATCTGTATCAATGGTGGTTATAAGCTGGCCATTGGCGATGCAGCTCTTCAATCTGAGAACATGTGGGTATAACGATTCCTGACCCATCGTAGGTGAAACTCTGATGAATATTATCAAATAATTCATTGACGTTACCTCTTCACCCTACGACAGCAAACCAACAGCGGATACGCTACCCAAATTGAACTTAGAAGAGTTTCGGAGGTAACGTCGCGTAATTTAGGTAGAAGATTTGTGTGGATATAAATTACACAGCATGCTAAATTTAGTTACATTTCTCGTATCATCACACCTCTCGCTTCATCCTTGTCGACGTTACTTTACAAGAAGACGCTAGCCTGTTACAGATGAGATACGAAGTACTTTGTAACTTATGGCAGATGCGTCGCGATGTTAATACACGCTCCACCAGATTGAATACCTGTCAGGCCTCTCAATAATATCAGTTTTTGCACCCCGCACAATGGCTCGAAGACCTCGTGCAGCCGCGCAAGCCGCAGCTGCCTCTATCAGTATGGATCACAATGAACACTATTCCGTCGGTTTCCGACTGCGCATGCCACCAATAGCTAATAATCTGATTCAGGCACCCCAACACCACAACTGCCCGAAGCTTCCGACGAAGACATGGTCGACGCCCCTGGTTCCGGTCCCCTGACGCCACAAGTAGGAGAAGATATGGAGGAAGATGACGAGGACGACGTTGTAGAGGACGAAGAGGAAGAGGTCGGCACACCCGTACGCAATTTCGAAGCAGCCTCCAGGCCGTCCACACCGGCACGAGCACAATCCTCCGTACCACGCAAACGCCGACTAGGACGTCCTCCGAAAATCAGACCACCAGGTTGGGATGCACCGGACGAGCATGGCGACGGAGCTTCAGATGTCGCGACACCGCGGAGACGCGGGGGTTGGCGCGGCCGTGGGTTTGGGGGTGGCAGATGGGGCAGACAAAGGGGCGGACCGTCACATGTGACACAAGCGCCGCTCGACAAGGAGGGCAAGATCTTGGACATTATCGGAGACGAAGTTGCCCTACCGGAGGATGCGGAAGGCGAGACGAAAGTGGATAAAGATGGCCACTTGCTAGGAGGGCGGGAGTACCGCGTCCGAGTCTTCACCATACTTGGTAGGGGGGAGCGGTTATATATGCTATCTACGGAGCCCGCGAGGTGTATTGGTTTCCGCGATAGCTACCTGTTCTTTCAAAAGCACAAGCAGCTCTACAAGATCATCATCGACGACGCAGCCAAGCGAGACCTGATTAGCCGACAGTTGATACCGCATTCGTACAAGGGCAGGGCGATAGGGGTTGTGACGGCACGCTCGGTTTTCCGGGAGTTTGGCGCCAAGATTGTGATTGGGGGAAAGAAAATCGTCGACGACTACCAGGTAGCGGAAGCGAGAGCGAACGGGGATGTGGAGGGAGAGCTGGCTGTCCCCGAAGACAAACTTCCAGGATCCGGTGACTTGTATGACAAGAATCGATATGTGGCCTGGCATGGAGCGAGCAGTGTCTATCATTCCGGCGCGCCAAGTGTACCCATGCCCAACGGCAAAGTTGTCGATGGCAAGAAGAGGAAGGTGATCGTCACCGGCGTCAACTGGATGTTCGAACATGCGAGAGAGGCCAGGTTTGTGGACTCTCTGCTTACAATCAAAACCGCACTAACGCGCGTGATTCCAGTCGTTTCAACTCAGCCCTCGCCAGAGCGCGACGCCAGAATCTGGATGGCTTCTACGACCCTCATACCAATATCATGCAGTACCCAAAAATCATGCAACCCACACACGCTCGCTGGGAAGAGCTCCCATTTCCGTCGGGGGCGTCAAAACCTCTACGCCTGACTAGCGGCGGAGCTAATGGAGCCCCAATCGAGGGCGCCGTTGACTACGACAAAGACCACGAAATGGTGAACGGCGAGCAAGGACAAGAGACGGAGACCATCTTCCCACCCGTCCGACCCCTCTACTCGCGGAACTTCCTAATTGTAGACACCCATTTCGTCGGCCCTTCAACATCCGATCTTGGCGTGCCCGGGCCAGACGGCGACGTGGTCGACATCGAGCACCGTAGTTTCACGAACGTCTCGGACGACGTCCTATCGGAGCTACCACGCGACTGCCTCCAGGAATTTGTAGAGGCCAAAGATAAGGAGCGGAAGTGGAGGAACGGTTGGGCGACGGAGGTTGAGGACGGGCTTAGGGCCAGGTTCAGGGTCGACTATAACCTGTCAGGGTAATGGGGGGTTTTTCTTGGTTCTGCCGGGTGGATCGCACCCTCCTTTCTGCTGGTCATTAGGTAGGGCCTTTTGAGCGTGCTTTAGGGGTTTTCTGGTCGGGGCCGGTCATCACGGCCGGCGGCGTTTTCTAAAGCAGGGTGGCTGTGGTTCAGCCGAGGTTCCTGAAAATCGAGTGGTTCTTTCACATGACAGATATAGAATTCATCGTCGTAATCGGCATTTATTCTCCGTTTTGTGGCGTAGAGGCATACGACTCGGGGACTAAGACAGCGGCCGACACCTCCGCCGAGACTACAGTATAGTATGAAGCACGGAGTACCTACCTAGGTATTTGTCCTAACCCTGCCAGCCAGGATCCGATGCGATGCGATGCGCATACGAAGTTACAGTACGAGCTGCTGACAACATGCCTTAGTCGTACTCGTACTGTAGGCACACAGAGCGGAGCCGAAGGCACCGAGCACATGGATAGCGGCACCACTTGACTCCAACCAACAACAACCCTTGGAGTACAAGCCTCTGCATTTGTTCCTGTACGGTTCAACCTGTCAGCATGATGGAGGACAGTTTTAGAACCGTCGGTCTGACCGCAGACCGCCGAGGCGAGGGCGAGAAGAATGATGACGACAGGTTGCATTCCCGCTTCGAACGGTCATCGGCGGCTTTTCCGCGAGGGCCAGTCACGGACGAATGTGAAGCTGATCCCACATATATGTATACTCATCGGTGAGTCCTGACCCAGACTGAAAGGTAACCAGTAGAGATGGCAGGAAGAACATGTCTCGGTGTGGTGCAGAATCTGACTGCCTGTTGCTTTCTTACACGATGGATCGTAGGGTATCTACCTTATTTATGCTGGCTGTTCAAATACTCATACCTGGATATCTATCGTAGGATGCAATACTTCGTAATACGAATCGTATTACATCTTTCAGCCAAAGACATAGGTACCAGGTATCTAACTTAGTACCAAGGTAGCTTCTGATCATTTAGTGTTTGTGTTGTTATTTATTATTGTATACAAGTATCATGTCTCCTTTACGGATTACTTACAGTACAAATCTGACATTCCAGGCTAAAGTGGGATAAGTTACCCGGTTTATGTCTGTGCTGGTAGAACGGAACTGAACTAACTAACGGTAATTTATGTGTAAGGTATGTAACATATTATAGAAGAGTGTGATACGGTAACTTAATGAGCAAATGACCGTTGCGGAGCGGAGCGAATTCGAAAGCGTCATCCTCCGCGTTTAGTTTCTTTCTTTGTTTGATGACACACCTCGCTAACGTTATGAAGACGAGGTGTAAGACGTTCTCCCTCCAAACCAAACTGCAGTGCTTCCCGAGAGCTCGCTGCGGCATCTGTCGGTAACTGGGTTAGAAGTGAAAGAAAGTAAAATTTGCAGTTCTGTCCGTGCTTTTCCTCTTCTTCTTCTTTTTCTTTTCTTCTGCCTACCTTCCGTCTTTTAATTTCGCTCTAGACAGGATAGTACGGAGTACCTTACCTTAGGTAGGTAAAGAAAAGCTGGTTGGACTAGCGGCACTTCTCACTTTCCTTTTCCTTTTCCTTTCCAACCCTTTCACGGACCGACGGATTCTTTGCCCTCTACCCACAATCACCTAATCCTCCTCCACCAAAAGTCGGTCTTTAGTCATACTCCTTTTCCTTTCATCTCGCTCCAGGTTCGGACGGGCATTTCACTGCTCATGACCAACACTCGCACTCCTGCTACTTGATTCGCCTCTGGCGAGCTACACAGCCATCCACCTCCGCCGACCGATTCTACTGCAGTCTCTGGAAAACCCTGCCGCACAGTAAATCCATCATACCACGGCCGCCATCCTTCCTATATCGATGCAGATACAATAATCATCGGTCTCAGCCTCTTACACTGCGCCTTCCAACGAGCTTCCTTTGAGGTCCCACTCTCGGTCACCTCAGCTCTGCAGCTTGGCCTTTACCTCAAATCATCGAAACTTGCAACCTTTCGTCGAGGAAAACTTCACACTCAAATACTACGACTGAAGAACTTTTCACAACCTTTTCGAGAGGAGTAGTTGTGGCTGGATTGTTGCAGTGACGAGCTTTTTGCTAAGCTTCGTCGATCTTCAGATTCATCGTTGCACGTTGTTGCGAACTTCACCATCATACGTACGTCCGAGGCCAACCTAAGGCTGCCGACCTACATCGCGTTCAACCACTTGACCCACGCGTACCAACGGCCCATTTATTCGAATATTCCTTGTCTTCCAGCGTAACGATTAGCGTAACGATTTTCTTCTTCGCGACGAGATCCTCCTGAATCTGCCAACATTTTCTCCTCCGCCATCTAGTTTGATCCTATTTTCGAAAAATTTCCGCTGGTTATTCCACATGTCGATGATCTAGGAAAGGAAGGGCTCGTACGGTGTTAGCTGAAGCTTCGCTCGCGAGCGCGACTTCTCCGGGGAGTCTGTCAAGTAGACGGTATGCCCGCGCTTCCTCATCTATCTCATCGTCGTCTCACTGAGCTGACGAGTTACTGCAGCCGTTCGACGTACCACCTCGCTTCTCCTCACAGTTCGTTGCACCGTCGGATCATGCCGTCCTTCTTTCCGCGGACTCTGCCTCGCCAGATGCCTCTCACGCCACCCGAATATCTTCCCGGCTATACAGGAGGCGCTTGCGGAGGCATGCAGCCCAGTCAGATGCCGTATGGTGGCCTGTCCGGTTCGACCGTTCGCCACGAGGAGCACGTCTACGATAACAAGCAGCAATACGCCCAATCGACTGCATTCCCCGGGCTTGCACCTTTGGCATATCACCCACAACAGCCTTTACCCATGCCATACGGTCTCACGGCTGAGAGTATGACACACTCCGAACCACTCTACGGCCCGATTGCTGCGCCGATATTACCGCCAATACGAGTACGAGAGCGTACCGCCATGGAGGAAATTGTCTCACAACATCGTCGACAGCAACAGCCGCAGAACGATCAGCAACCGAGGGAGGAGAAGGCGGTCGGAGGGGTCGCTGCTTATCTGGACTACGAGATGGATCAGATGTCGGAATTTGTGTCAGAGATGGCGCAGGGAATGTATGACCTCTATGTCTCCCGAATCTGCCTGGCAGACATTGACATTGCTCGAAGTGTCCACCCAGGCTCCCCTGTACCCCAGGCTTTCCGCAAATACGTCTCGCAGATACTGTCATCAACCAGACTACCCAGTTCAACCATCTTGCTCGGTCTTCACTATCTCGCTACCAGGATGACTATGTTGTGCGCGAATGGCAACTACAAAGCTTCGGGCGGCCAGGTGTACCGCATGCTGACCACTTCACTCCTCCTTGGGAGTAAGTTCTTGGATGACAACACTTTCCAGAACCGCTCGTGGTCAGAAGTCAGCAACATTCCTGTATCGGAGCTCAACACCCTTGAGATTGAATGGCTACTAGCCATCAAATGGAACATGCACATTGATCCGCACGATCAACAGGGTTTCATGTCTTGGAGATCTCGATGGGAGGACTGGCAAGAAAAGGTTGCTACCAAGACCGCCGAGGCGCTGAAGTTGACACCGCTGGATACAAACGTTCGAAGAGAACGGTCCATTCACAAGGCGTTCCCACCGGCACCTCTGTACACACCTCAGTATATGGAGTCCTCATACGGCAGTATCGGCATCGAGAGGCAGCTGGCACAGTTCCGAAACTCGATGCATTACGAGCAATGGAACTCATCACGGTCCAGTATGGACCTCTCGCCGCCTACCACCGCCGGAACCGGGCCAAACACACCGGACTACTACGGGCAGCAAGGGCCTTGGCCGTACAACCCCGCGCCTCCACCGTATACTTTAAGATCCTTGCCGCCAAACGTTCAATCGGCAGCACTCGTGCCATCCCAGCCGCCATCATACCACCACACGCCTTACATACACCCTTACCGTCATAATGCATGGAACGGACATGGCGCAGGATGTGGGTGTCTCTATTGTGCGAGACATCAAGAATCTTATTTCCTGGGTCACAACTTTGGGGCACAGCCCGTGGCTGGCTGAGTCTCACCACACCAGGTCGTCCTCGCCGCTTCTGTCGAATCAACCTCGCAGCAAACGGATTTACCGATATGTATCTGTTGGAATACCGTGCTATCTAGGACGTGGAAAAGTGAAGCTATTGTGTCGTGTTCATATGGTGTCTTTTAATTCCACGATTTTTCTTCCAACCACTTAGCGATGTCTTCCTATCTTTCCAACCCCACGAAAACGAAGGGATGGTCTTGCGGCCCTAGGTTGTACCATGTTCGTTTCATTTCTTCCCATCGAGCGCAGATATGAGTCTGAGAGTTGTTGGCTCCGTTCACATTTGACGTCATACTCCGCAAGTTTTTACCCTTCTTGTTATTATACTTCCGACGCGAGTCTTCAAGGTACGGATTCGGCCGTGCTTGGCGCCCGTCACCATAGATTTTCTCTTTCGAGTTTACATATCAGCGCTTCTTTCACTTGTTCGTCGTCATCAAGCGTAGGGTCGTGTTCACGGGTTCAGCGGATCATCCGTCGAGGCTTTCGTGCTGCGTTTTCTTCCTTTTCTTTCCCTCAAAACACCCGGGACAGAGTCAAAACACAGCAGGCCGATGGTGAAAAAGTGGGAATGCGCCTCGGGTTACACATTCGTTAAATGTGGGGTTCAGATCCTCATGTTGGGCAAAGGCGTTCTGTTCTGGCTCTGGATGTGGTCTGCGTCGTAGCCACGTGGCTTTTCTTTTCCTTTCCGGACATATTGAGCGCAGATCTTGTAATTAGCTAGTCACCAGCCGGCGGAGGGAGCATACCACTGGAGTATCAGATGTGTGCAAATGCGTTGAACAAACTCTCCCTTGATGATCAACAGTGAAAATAATGTGGAATGATGCGGTTGAGCACGGGCCCACTCGATGCGGCCAAGTCAACTATGGACCGAAAGACTCGTTCGAAAAGGAGTCGGAGAGGTTGAGCTGTGCCTCGTTGCAAAGCCGTCTCTCTTGAGCGTATCCATACGAGGGAACAACTCAGCAAGTGACCGAAGCACGACCACTTCTAGCACTGGTACTGATCTTGACGCGATGCGGCTGAGTTGCGGCGCCGTGTCCTGTAAGTGGAAGTAAGCCAAGGCCTGGCTAGCGGGTGCCACCCATGCCCTACCTGATCGTCTCGAGGCGGTAACGTACAGCACACACCCTCACTTCGCAACACAACACAACACAACGCAACGCAACAAACAACCTCCGTCACCGCACCTACCTACCTACCCATCGTCCCAGCGGTCCAAACATGGCCATCCCAGGCACCGCACCGCACCTCACCTCACCTCTTGCGCCCAACCGCTCGCCATCATCCTCATCGTCATCGCCGACACCCCACCCCCACCCCACCGGGGCCAGCCCCCCTTCGACCGAGCGGGCCGCGCGCAAGGATTGTCCAGATCGAGTCCTTCCACCCCATCGCCGCGAACTCCACCCCGCCCCAGTCCACCCGAACTTCCCCGGTTGCCCTCTCCCATCCTCCCCCTCAGGCACGCGCCCAGCGTCGGCTTGCCTCCCGCAGCTGACGCCTCCACGGCCCCACGCCCCGCGCCTGCGATTACAGGTTAGCTGAGCTGAGCTGAGCTGAGCGGGCGTCCCTCCTTCCCTTCATCTGCAGCCTCCCCACTCACGACCTCCGGCTTGACGTGCCTTGACGTGCCGTGATGTGACGGATACGCCGACCGCGCCGAAGAAGCTGCCTGGGTGCGGGGCTCGGTGTCCGTGCGGGCTGGTCCGCGACTTGCGAGCTGGCTGCGATGGGCGGCGATGGTGTAGCGCTTGTGCGGGTTGAGGGATGGGGTCGGGAGGGGGGTGTTTGAGGGATTAAGGGGGGGATTAGGGGGGTTGAGGGAGGGGCGGGATGTTAAGTATTGGGTGGTTAGCTGGCTGGATGAGTGGATGGATGGGTGGTTGGCTGGACTTATTTTTACGGTCTTTGGGATGGATACCAGGGGGGGCTTGGAGGCCTATGTGGAGTGGGGAATTGGGGTCGATGACTGCGGACTACGGCATGGCAGGGCAGGGCAGGGCAGGGCGAGGTGTGTGAGGGGGGTTTTGTGTTCTGCGTGGGTGTTGGGCTAGAGTAGGGTAGGGTGCTCGTAGTGTAATCGTGAGACCTCTGCTCGGTATCGTTAGATTGATACTCACCTTATAGGCCTTTTTTCCCGAAAACATGTGCTCTTGTGGTCGGGATATATCTTTCCAGTTTGCTCTGTGCTTGTTCGCTCATCTACACGTGACATTCCCCCCCACACTCGCACTAAACTCCTGGCATTTCAAATTGTCCAAGCACAGTGGGAAGTGTTGCTCCGACGTCAAGCGTCAGTGAGCATCTTGTTCGCCATCTCTCTCTGCCCATCCTAGGAGCGCCGTGGTGTCTTGGTAGCAAGAGAGGTATTATTGGTGACAGGAAATGGCACTACTTGAAAGGTGCAATGGGGTAGAAAGGCGGTAAGTGGCCAGAAGGGATTGGAATGGGGATTGAGTAACCGTGTATTGTACAATACGCCCCGTAGGCCGATATACACTAGCTTGTCTGATGTAGTCTTTATATTCGACAAAACACACCGACCCATAAATCCGCTAGCCTTCCCGGATTGCAGAAAGAAAGGGGCGTGCCTGTTCAGATGGCACGCTCTTGACTCTGAACGGAGTCTGATTCATGGGATGCGAAGTACGCTTGTAAGTAACACGACGAGGAGCTTTATATGGAATACGGATGTAGAGATCTGAGACAAGACTAGAGAAGGGTTGGATCTGAAGCTACCTGCAAAGACGACAGAACATCAGGTATGGAGAGCTTAATCATCCGTCGTGATGAGACACAAGAAGAGCGAAAGGAGAGAGAGCCTAGGAGTGGTATTGCATACTTGACAGTGTCAATAAGGTAGCTCACCCTTAAAAAGCGGATAAAGTTGTAGGTATGCTTACCCTGTATATCAAAAGTCAGACCATAGGACGACTTTGGATTTCGTAGCTTCGATCCCCTTCTACCGGCTTTGTTTATCGCCACTGCATCTTTCCTTGAGTCAGGTTTCAGTTCTCAGCACGCCCATGGTTGCCATGTTTTGCGTTAACGAGAACCGACGCGGCGAAGCATGCGTCTAGAGAATGACAAGCCATTTGCCCTCCATTGCAATCGCAGTTTGCACAGCGCAGTCCTCGCAGCAGTCATCACAGCGTAACATGATATTCGCCTTTGACCGGTCAAGGTCAGTGCTCCTGGCGACGGCAAGCCACCGCGCCCGGGCATCACCTCTAACTAGAATGATGCAGATCCGCTCATGAAACTTATCAGAACCACAGTATGTGGCCCAGTCTAATCCTTTGGCCGTTACAACGCCCTGATCCAATTTGCAGAGCTTGCTTCCACCTCTTGGGTGAGAGCAAGCCATAGTCTCAATGACTCCCCACATTCCATGATGGAAGTGCTTGTATGAAGCGTATACTGAGAACTTGGCCTCTTCCCCGGGGCGCAATGGAGCACTAGACTCGTCGATGTCGAAGCGTATTGCAAGTAAAGATTTTAGCCCTCTACTGCTATATTGTTCCGTGCGTTTTAGTACAGTAGACAGACATCTTGGGATATAAGAATCCTTGATATCGATTTTCAGTGGCGCCCGAAAATTACCTTTGGTCAGGGGAGGTATTGCATCTGATATCTGATACTTCCGTTCGTTGGTCCGTGTGCTTGTAGGAACGCCTCTTTTTAGAGATAACAACCCAGCTTTGACATTGGCTGTGTCGATGTCTCCAATACGTTTCATGAATACGCTCCACCCACAATGGCTGAAAAGAAAAGTACCGTCTAGGGGATACAGTCTCTTTCCAATCCCTGACACCATCAGTGTTACGATCAGGTTGTACCAGACGTTTGATCCGATCTGGACTGGGCCCGAGTTGTCCCACCCTAAGCACCTAAACCATGTGTTGTAAGGGTCATAAATTAACGGCATGTCAGAACATGCCTCGAGACCCACAACTTGAGCAAAGCCCAATATCCATGATGCCAGTCTTTCTATGTCACGCCTGAAACCGTCACTTTCGATGCCACCGCTACCGCTTCGTGCTTCTTCCATATGTCTTCTCAACGTTGGAGGGAGAGCCATACCACTGTTCTGAACACCTGTAAGTTGTTTGACATAGTGGTTGATTTCTTTCTCGTCGAACGTGATGCCTGAGCACAACATTGCACTTGAAGTCATGATTCGCCAGTACTCCGTCCTTTCATAAAATTGCTGCGTTACTCGACTTCCAATTCGACCTCCACGATGCAGGGCTTTCGACTTTATGATGGCAATTGTTATTGTGAACTGCACAACCTCTGTGTATAGTGGATCATCATCGACGACGATTGAGTGCTTGTTGAAGAGCCTTCGCAGGAAAGTGGTGCCGTAGCCCCGTAGACGAAATCTTTCTTCACCTTCTATATTCAACACCTCATCATTCTCCGTATCTATGCTCAATACCACATCCATGTCCCCATCGAGCAGATAGACCGCCGGAAAGGAGTACTCCTCAACTTTCTGAGCATACCCACTCAATTGAAATTCGTGAGACCAGTTGATAATGACTTGTGGAGTAGACGACCTTCCAAAGACTACATCGCCATCAGGACTGCCATTAACCAGGACTGTTAAGCCAAGAATACAGTGGGCCCACACGACAAGAGGAACAAGCCCCATCTGATTTTCGACCATCATGATCCTATCCTCGGGAAGGCTTTGAACCAGATACAAGTAGTCCATAGCCCCCAGCAATGAACTGGCAGAAAGACGTCTTAGGGGGCTGCGATCGGCACGGAACCATTGGGCCGACCTTTCGAACCTTGACTCAACGAGTGATACTAGCATTTCCCGGGGTAATGGCTCGTTTGAGACTTGCAAGCCAGTAGGGTTGCCAGGATGCCATCATAGTCTGCATCAGAATTCGCCCCCTTGATCCCTAACTCATAGCGTTTGTGCATGCACTCCACCATGGTGCCCGCGAGGCTCGTCGTTTCATGTAGGAAACATAAGCATGAGAGTTGGATGACAGTAGCCATGTAATACCGATCTTTCAAAGCTCGACGCACCGTAGGACCGGGGCCGGCATCCAAGATGATCTCGCTCCCTGCATGGAGCGGAGTAAACGATGCGACCTTGACGACATCCCGGAAATGGGTCTCCAACGAGGAGACGACTCTGCCTCGGGAGAATATAGCTGCCAGGTCCTCTTCAACGAGGAAGTCAGATCCTGATCGTCGTAGTTCGCGAGCGAGGCTAACGATCGCGTCAACGCCGTAAGTGAGAGCGGCTTGAGCAGGTAGGAGCTTTGTCAGTTCAAGAGAGAGCGAGAATTGCGAAGGAATAGGCATGACGTTGCCAAGATCGCGCAAGTGTAGCACGATGAACAGAGCAACCAGAAGGGTCAATTGGGATGAGCTCTGATGAAAAGAAGTCCATCATGAAGCCTTGCACCCAAAGCGCTGTCGGTGGTGTGTGAATTGGTCCGTAGAAAGTTGTTCCTATTCATTTACACTATGTAGAGTATATATAGGAAATGATGACTAAGACATAAATAGAGACACTTAATAAGAGATGAATAAGCAACAATATCACATTCTTTTTTACTGCATAGTCACAACAGTTCACTGATGTAAATACAGAGATTTGCTTAACATTCTATAAAATTTCTGTCTACAGTTTACATTCACATTGTTTTACTTCACTTCACATTACTATTGTTGTTCAGTGCAGATAATAACAACTTAAATTAAAAGAAATTTACTTCTAATTATATTCACAAAACTATTAACTGTTCTTATTTTAAGAAAAGTTTGCAAAACTTTTCTCTCAATATATTATTGTTTTGATTTCAATTTAAAGACTAACAATACATAAAGCTGATTAAGTATTCTGTTTTTGATATTATTATTTTTTAATTTATGAGAATCTTTTTTTTAAGTCTCTTATATAAATTATATAAACTTATATTTCTTTCACAGATCATCATTAAATCATTATTAATCATTATTGAAGTTAAGACTTTTTAATCTTTCTTTTTAGCTTTATTATTTATTTACTTCAACTTCAACTCATTATATTATTGTTGTAAGTCTTTGCTGAATTATTTTTAATTATTTAATTTTTTTTAATATCATATAATGTTAAGACTTCTATTTTCTTTTAATTACATCTTTTTTCTGTCATAAATGTTAAAATTAAGTCATTAATATCTCTTTAGCTTTTAATAATTTTCTATAATGCATTCATTATATTATTTATTTCAGTCAAGATCAGTTCAGAAGAAACAACATTTTAATGTGTTTTTGAAATGTTTTGTAATGAGAATATAGATGAATTTATTTATTCATAATATTTTTATATTTTATAAATTGTTTTTTAAAAAAGATCTTCTTTCTTCTTTACTAAAAGCTTATATAGTTCTTTCTTTTATCTGCAATCTCATTCAGCTCAAGATATAATTAAGAATTCTTTATAAAAAAATAATGATGACTCTTTTTATTTAAGAATCTTATTAACTTTAAGATTTAATTACTGCACAAATAATTTAACTTATTTTAAACTGCTTTGCAGCTCTGAATTAACTCAAAATTTATTGACATTAAAGATATGTGCTTTTACAAGCTGATTATTATGAATTAAATTTTGTAGAATACATCTTATAAACATTTTTAATGTATAAATCTTTAATAAATAAGTTTTCAATATTTTATAAAACTCAAATCATTTAGCTTTAAACTTCTAAAACTCTTCATTTTATATAAATACTCAGTCTTCTTTCTTTATAATGCTTAACTGCACTGTTTTATTATGAATTGTTTTTAATTTAATAGTCTTTTATAAAAGAATTTTATTAACAATTATTTAAATCATCTATATCTGCTCAATTCATTTTAACTGATTTTTAAAGTCAGTTTCTCTCAGCAATTAAAGAGTTATTTAAGTTGTCTGATAATTATGAGTTTATCTTATATAATAGATAGAATAAGCTTTATTTAGTTGTATTATAAGCTTAAATTTAAGCTGCAAAAAATACTTATGATAAGTATTTATTTCATAATTGAATTGATTTACTCATAAGATATTTTGTAAACATGAAGCTTAACATTTCATTTAAATTTTCTATCTTTTTATTTATGTAAAAATAATAAAAAGTCATTGTTCTATATTGAGTTCTGAGCTTTTTCAAATAGTAGATCATAATACAGCTGAGAAAGTTCATATTATTATTAAATAATAATTCTTTTGATGAATTATAATTCATAAAGATTTTATTATACAGAAAATCTGCAACTATTATTTTCATTGCATTTAAAACAGCTTTAGTCACAGATCAGTCTGTAACATAATTAATTGTTATTATAATTCAGCAGTTTTCTTAAGACACTTAAAGTAATATATTTATTATATTAATTTTTTATCTTTTAAACAATAATAAGTTCTTGCAAATTAAATATGAATGTTCTTTAATCTCTTGATGTTTTCAGAGTCATTGAGTAATTTAACAGTTAAAACAATATTTTATAAATAATTTAATATTCTGCAATAATTTATGTCATTAAGCTTAAAGTTAAATGACTTTTAACAGTTTTAATACTTCTAAATGCTCATATTCAGTGTATATATATTTTAAAAAGTCTGCACAGTACTAAAACTGTAGAAATGATATTTCACTGTTGTTTTATTTTTAAATTAAATATGAATTGTTCAATTTCAAATCATAATGCAGTCAAAATTAATATGTCACATCATTTTTACATACATGCTTGCAAAACAGTGACTTTTCAGATTCTGTATTATCTTTTAGATACAATATCATTATTGTCTTTCATTTTACATTGTTTAATTTTCACAGAGCATTTAAAAACACTATTTATTAAGTTTTTTTCTATAAAATTAAATTAATAATTAATTAAATCTAATATGACAGTCTGAGCTTCAGATTGATATTAAATATTAAGATTATACTGTTGAAATTAATTAATTCATTAAGCTAGTCATTTAAATGAGTCTCTATTTCTTTATGTAACTCAGAAGCTGATCTTTCAGTATATTAAGATATGTTATAAAAGTTTAAATTGATTAAATAAATTTCTACATAACTTTTAAGTATTTCTGTACTGTATTAAGTAGAGTAATCATTGAGTCAGATTAGGCTCAGATTTTAGAATCTGACTTAACTTATTAAACTTTACTTTGCAACTCAATCTAACTCTGTGCAGAGTTGAGTTTCAGACAGAGTTAAGTTGAGCTATTCTTGACAGCTTGAATTAAATTAAAATTAATTAACTTTTGTTATTAAGCAGCTTTATATTGACAGCAGCTATTATTGCAACATTTTTAATTAACATTGTGCACAATCTTTCTTGTTTAACTACATGTCTGCTTTACAAGCATTATATGTAAGCATTATTAACTTAATTATCAGATCACTCATTCTCTACAGAGCAAAAATACATTAATTAATATACTTTATCTTTTTAATAAGTCTGCAATGTATAAAAGATTGCTTTCATCTTTTGTAATTTTCTTAATATTATTAGATTCTCTTTCTTATGTAGCTCAGCAACTATATCATGAATAAATCATGAAAGAGATTCTTAATATACAAGAACTTATATTTTCAAAAAATGTATAAAAATATATCTTATTTGTCTTCTACAAATCTGTAATGACTAACTAATTTCACTTTAAGCTGTCATTATACTGATTAGAAATCTCTTTAATTAATAATGAAAAGAATTTTAAATTTAAAGTAAAAGAATGCAGCTTTTGTCAATACTGCTGCTGCTGTATTGCATAAGCTGATCAGAGAGTGTTAGAATTGAGCATTTTAATTTAATTTAATGATGCAATTATATGACTTACTTAATTCTTTTTGTGCAGAAACTGATTTAAAAAAAAGAATTGTTAATGATTTAATTTTTTTCTTTAAAGATGTCATGCTTGACAATCTGTTCTTTACTTTTATTTCATAAACTTAATTTTATTTCATACATCTTTATCTGTAATTCATATTCTGTTCTCTTCAATGAATCTTATATTGTCAAATTCACAAGCTTTAAAATCTGCTTAATATTTCTTTATAACTTTGACTTTTATTATGATTCTGTCATGCTATACAATATAATTTTAATGTCAGTTTCTTTACTGTAAGAAGATCTATACTTAGTAAAGAAATTGCAACTAACATAATTGAGATACTACACTGTCAGAATTATTACCTGATCACAGCTTACCTTGTTGCCACCACCTTCACCTATTAGGTGAATAGTCTACTTAGCCATTTAGTCACATGAACTCAGCCATGTGCCTTAGTGAGTTGCTTAGCTACTATTTAAGTAGCTATTGTAGCTCTTACATTCACTCATCTTTTACTCATATCATAGATTTACCATTAGGGTTATAGCTTTTAGCCATTAGGCTTAGAAGACTGTAACATACACTTTACAAATTGTATATATTGCTTTAAATTTCTTAGATAGTAACTTAAAAAGAAATAATTATAAATTAATAAATTTAAATAACTGTACAGCTTAATTTAAATTGATCTTAATTATCTACAAATTCACTGATAACAAAAACACAGCATTCATGTAAACAAATAATAATATAAAAATTTAATAAATTTGCTTATCTTTAACACAACACTTTCTACATTTTCTTTCTACAGAACATCTTATTTTTTGTATTAAGCTTTTTATATTTTCTTTTTGCATTATGTAAGTAAAGTAAATAATGAAGAGATATGATGCTGACTTTCATTTTAGAAATACATTATTAAAATAAAGAAAATTAAATATAAAAATTATCTTCATCAATGTAGTAAAAGCATCAAACTTCATATCTTTCATTACTGAATTAAATTAATTCATTAATATAGTAAAAGTATCAGACTTTACATCTCTCATTATTGAATGAAATTAATTCATCAATAAGAAAAGACATTTTACTGATACATCAGACTTTTTATCTCAATCTGAGAAGAAAAAAAAGAAAAAGATCAATAAAATCAATTTATTTATCTTAGACATTGCTGCATGTCTGAGAAAAGAAGACTTTACTGATTAATAAAAAAGAATAAAAACATTCATTAATTACTCTGAATTCACACTCAATGCTGCACTGTCTTAAAGTACTTTAGCTACTTCTTTTATTTCTTTTGACTCAAAATCTAGTACATAACTTCACTTATTATAATGCTCAATTATAATGCACAAAGTGTATACTAAATCAGAGACTAAATCATATTTAAGAACTTAAAAGCTCTTTATTTATTTTTTTATTGAGTTCTTTATGTTTTAATATCACTCAGAAATTGATCTCATCACATTCTTCAGTGATTAATGCATTCATAGATGCTGATATTGAAGAGGCTCAAGAACAGAATGATATGATAATGAATAGATTAAATATAGATTTTAAACATAATTCAGAATATAAGAAGTTTAAGATGAGAATTTAAAAAATAAAATATGCAGTCAAGACAAGAAAGAAAATTGTTGCTAAGAGATATGCAAAGAATGAGCATAATAAATATTAATAAATAATTATAATGTTCTGTATCAGACTTTAACTTCATTTGTAGTGATCTTTCTTATAGATTAGAATGTAATAACTAAACAAAAAAAGAATGAAGATACTGCTCAGCAAAACAACTTAATTATAGCTATTAAAGAAACACAAGCTCTGTATAAGCTTCTTAAAGCAAAAAGTATTTTCTTAATAATTAAAAAAAAGATATATTAACTTCATTTGACATTTAATATGTGCTGATATGATTAAATTGAAAAAGTAAACAAATATATTTAAAGCTGTTGAGATAATTATTTAGATTGTTAAAAGGTGGCACTGCACTAATAGCACAGCTATTGTGAGTTATATATTTAACACTCTCTCTAACCTGCGATTGGCCCGCAACTGACCCACAGGTGTAAAGGGTGCGCACAGATGGCAGTTTGAACTCATGACCTTTTGGACTTACTCTCTCACCATGGACTTGAACCACTGGCAGAGGTGGCCTAGGCACCACTTTACACAAGTTATCATGCACTAACTCAGGCTCATAACCTGTTAAAAGGTGGCACCACACTAATAGCACAGCTATTGTGAGTTATATATCTAACATAGATAAAGTAATTAAGCATTAAGAATGAATCATTCAATTTAACAGCTATAAACAACTTATTATAGCTGAAGATGAGAATTCAAATCTTATTATATAGATTTTTAATAGCAGCATACTCAATTCAGAGCACATAGCAGACAAGAAAAATCATTAATGTATATTATATTTTTAACACTTCTTTATAATAACTCTGAAGACAAAAGTTAATGTTGTTTCATTTTATAATTATTAATTCTCAACAGTGTTCAATGTTTCTGTAGATAAGAATGAAGAAGCAGAGATAATGCTGAGTAATAATGAAAGTAAAGTTACAATAAATTTTTTTGTTTAAATAATGCTGAGTAAAAATACTGATAATGAGTGTATCTTTCTTAAATCTGATGAATTTGTGCACACAGATATCAGAAAAACAATATTGAAAAAAAATAAAATATATTAATTCTGCACTGTTTATCTATTAGAGATCTAACTAAATTTTGAACTTCATAGACTGCTATTTCAATGTTAAAGAGTGATGAAGTTAAGATATAAATTAATTAAATATAATTATATTACTTTATTATAATGCTCTTTACAATTGTCTATTAGCTTCTTGCTGATTAACTATATTTATAAATTAAGATCAACAACAAAGATTAACTGTCAACATTATAAGCTTTAATCTTTATTAATGATGCAGATTAAGAGACAGAAGACTTAATGAAGATATAGAATAATGATAAAAAGAATAAAGATTATTATGATGATGATAATGATAATATCAACAAAGATATAGAGAATCAGAATGAATTTTAATACTTTAAACAAAGTTAAATGTTCTTAAAGATTCTTAAACATTGTTTTTTACATCTAAGTACATTTAATTTTAATACTTCATTCAATATTATTAGCTCACATGTAACTTGTACTTATCATAAGCAATTTAAGAAAATTAAAATGTTTATAAACTGCATAAAAAGAGTAAAGAGATCTGATGTTTAAATTAAAAATTATGTTAAGCATATATTTATTGAGATTGTTGACATTTAAATTAATGAATATTAACATTATCTTTAAATAAGAAAGAATGAATTTCTCTTAACTTTAAATAATCATTAATGATATTAATAAATGAAAAATTCTGTTTCTTGTAAAATTGTAATACTGAAGCAGTTAAGAACTTAATGTATTTTATTTATGCTTTTAAGTGTAAGTGCAGTGCTTTTGATAATTTTTTACTTTGTTAATAAAGAAGACTTTTTTCTTTTAATTAATGTTGTGTTGTATTCAAGACTGTGTATATATTGACAGTTAATGTACTCTGAGTAAAGTTGTTTAAGTAAATGATTTAAAAACTAAAATTAATGATTATTAAGTCATTATTAATGATCTTAATAGCTGATGCATTGATTGCTGTAGTAAGTCTTTTAAATAATGAATTCATATGATCTTTAATTTCTCTTGACTCATAACTATGATCATCATCAGTAATTATATATTTTAAGTGTGTGCTGTTCAAAATATTTATAATACTTAATTATATTGCTTCTGTGTTTAAAGTTTAATTATAATCATTATTGTTAAGTCTTAAATTAATGTTCTTATCTTAATTATGATCACAAAGTCTGAAGTTAATGTTGTTTTTATAATTACTATTATTATAAAGATCATTATTACTGAAGTAATGATCTGATAAAAGTTCTATATATAATTTAGTTATTGTTAAATTCAGCTTATTTACTGATGAATCTTTCTTATCATTATTGATAATCATTGTCAATGCAGATCTCTCTTTAATTCTTTTTATTACTTTTGCTGTAAGAGTGAACATATCATAATATTTAATCAGCATAATGTTCTTAATAATGTTTAAATTCAGTTAATTTCAACAATATATGATTATGTCTTAAGCTGTATTGAATAAGCATTTGACTTTAATATTTGCTGCAGAAATTGCAAATATATCTTTTATAAATTGTGTCATTGCTGATTTTAAGTTCTTCATTAGCTTTCAGTAATTAAATATTAAAATGTTTACATTTAATACTGAAGACTTTTACAGATAATCTAAGACTTCTTTTGTTACAGATGTGTCTTAATGCTTTTTTACATTTTTTATGTAACTCATCATTGCTATTATCTTCTTCTTCTTTGAATTAAGAATTCTTAAATCATTATTTAATGATTCTTTCTTCAAGTGCTGATAATTAATTCTATAATATTGTTGAAACTCAAATTTATACTTTGAATGTAAATCTTCTCAGTCTTTTCTTTATTGAAACAATATGTCAGTCTTGCTATGTAATATTTATTGAGAACTGAGAATATTCTACATTATATATGTTAAGCTTATTACATAAATTCAATATGACATTAAGATTACAGAACAATTCTTGATTGACTTTTATCTTTTTATAATATTGAGTTAATTTCTTTTTTAATGCATTAATGACATTCTGCAACTCAATGTTAAAGAATAATTTAAACTTTCTGATTGCTTTATTTTGTTTTTTAAGATAATTAAATAAATCATTGTATGCATATCACAGCTTATAAATTGTTAATTTACTAATAGCACTTATTGTCTCTGTTTAGTTCTTAAAGTGCTTCAGAAAATACAGTATGTATTTAATATGTTGTCATTCTTTTATATTACATTTAAGAAATTTCATTCTACTTATTGTCAAAGTTAAATGTTCTATTCATTGAGAAAGTTCAATTTATAATTCATATACTTGACTCAGCATATTGTATAAAGAGTTTTACTGAATTCTTACATTCTTAATTATACTCTGTAAATTTATCTTTTGCAAATCTTTAAATAACTTTAGATGCTGTGATGATGTCATAATGACAATAGTTAATAATTAAATTTATATGAGACTTTTATTAAAATATTAATTTAACAGATATGAGCATTATAATAAAGTATTATAAAAGATATACTGATCTTTTTTAGTATAATGTTAAAGAAGTAGTCTTTATTAATTGTGAAATTTTGTAGCTCATCATCATTAAATATAATGATGAGCTGATCATTCTTTACATTCACTTTCAGATATGTAAATAGCTAACTGACTGTAAGCTAAATTACATGTATTATGCAGTTCATAATTTCAGTTTCATTACTTTAAATAATATTTTTTTGACTTAGAAGCTGACTCAAATAAGGTTGTAATATATAATTATTGAATGCATTGTCTGCTGTAACTATCAGTAATCAATGTGTTAGATTTTACTTCTTCAACATTTTAAGAATATATTTAATAAGATTTTCATCATTATATTAACTTTTTAGTTCTTTAAAGACTAAAAGTATCTCTGTGTACTTTTATTCAGCATTAATAAAGTATACAGTAATGTCTAGAAATGCAAAATAATTTAAACTGCTTTATTTATTAAATACAATAAAGACTTTAATCTGTATCTTAAGCTTTATAAGTACATCTTTTTAAACATTCATAGTATAATGCTTAAGAAGTTATGCAATCTTGCTTTGATCTAAAATCTTAATATTGACACAATACATTTAGATGAGTTTTTGAAACTTTATATGCTCAACAGCATAAAAGAATATATTAAGTGTTATAATGAATTGAAGAATCTGCTGATCAAAGACTTTAAAAGTAAAATTAAATAATTTAATAATGATATTTTGAGCTGTCTGTTAAATAGTGAGTATTATATTAAAGCATTATAATTGAAAATTATAATATATCTTTAAGTTCATCACTTCAAAGATTAAAATCTGTCTTCTTGATGCTGATTTCATCTTTCAGCAACTGCTGCTTTTCAGATAACATTTTATGATGATTGTTTCATCATTTTCTGATGCTAAATGATTCATAATATTGTAACAGTTAATACACATTACATCTAATCTTTCATCATGTTTATTAACTACTTCAGCAAAGAACTGCCAGATCTCTGCTGAGTGAGCTGAACTATTTTATATTATTTAAATATAATTTTTAATTTTTATATTTGTGTTTTAACTTTATACAGATATTTCTCATCAGTCTTAAAACTCTTACTTTGTTGTAAATCTTTAAAGAACATACTTTGAATTTGAAGTGTCTGTAAGAGTTGAGAAACAAGATTGATTTAATTAAGATGATTTAATTTTATTATTAAAAGCATTCAGAAATAATCTTTTTAAGTTGCTTAAGATTTAATTAAATGATGAGCTGTATAAAGATATAATGTTAAGTTATTGTAGTAAGTTAAGCAAATAAATGATACTTTGTTGTACTTTAAGTAATGTGTTGATGATAATTTGTTGTGAGAGTTTCAAAATTAGTATATACAAGATTGTAGTCATGTGACAGAATATGTATTTAAATGTAAAATGAATTTCTTACAATATCAATCATGATAGACACTATTTAAAAATTACTATGTATAGTAAATATTAAGTATCAATGAAGAGATTTCTCATTGAAAAATCTTTAATTGATAATCAAAAATCTATTTAATTATTCTTTATCTTACATCTTTAATCTTTAAAGATCAGCTTTCTATTCAATTAATAATGATTACTTGCTATTCTTCTTACTACTTTCTTCATCATTAATAGATTCAACATTCTTCTCATTATCTTCACTGTCATCAATCAAGTCATTAAGAACAAATTCATTAATAAAATTATCATTTAAAAATTTCTCATCTTTAAACATCATTATACAAGCTTCATCAACATCTTCAATCACACTCTTTTCATCTTCTTTCTTCTGATTAAATACAGACTCTTAAATGTAATTAGTTAATGTTAAAGTTAAGAAGTGTTATAATTGAGCAATATAATATTTATACATAATTAAAGTCATTAATGTGTTCAGAATCAAGAACTTCACTATAGAAGTGATGCATAATCTTAATAAGATCAGAGTCTTCAGCATTGTATAATTTTTATTCTTTTATATTATTAAGAACTCTTTCTCTGTGCTTGATCATAACTGTCAGATACTTCTCAATTTGATAATTAATGTTGATGTATTTTTGCTAAATAACTTTATCTTTATTGATATTCTAAAGAATGTCAGAGAGTCTATAAAAAATATAGATATAATATATTTTTTATTTTACTTTTATAAACTTCTGCTCTTCTTTTAATGCAAAAACTTTAACAAATAACATTTTCTTCTTAATCTTCTCTTTAAGTTAAGCTCAGTTCTCATTCTTCATTAATTTATTTCTCAACTCATCTTCATAGTAGATATCTGCAGATAATTAAAAGCAATATAATTAAATATAATAATTTTAAAGAAGTCTTACAAGAAATTTTACAGTTATATTGCTTTTTCAAGATCTCATTTTTAATCTTCTCTTTTATGATCTTCTTCAATGCTGAGTTCACAGTCTAATATGCATCAATCTTCTTTAATGTATCTTTTTCTTGTTTTACAGCTTCACAATTTATCATCTTTGCATTTTTAATTTATCTAAAGTTCTCATTCTTTATATATTTCTGTTATTTCTTTCTTGCATATGCAGTCTTTAAATTATTCAAGTATTTACTAAATGTCTTCTTTAAATCATATATAGACTTCTATGAACAGTCATGATGATCAGATTTCTCTTTAAAGACTGAGAATGAATTAAAAATTAAGTATTTTACAGTCTACAGTGAAAGCTTAATGTCTAAATTCATTATGATGAGAGTTTAAAATATATAGTTAGCTGCTGAGTTCTATATTGAGTGATATAATTAAGCATTATATGTATGCATCATAGCTACACATCAGAGTGAAGTACAAAAGCAATGTATAAGATTAAATCTTAAGAAATGAGCAGTAAAATAAGTAATAGCATTGAGCAACATATTTAGTGAGTATAAAGACTGAATATAGAGATTGAGTAGAGATAGAGTGAATGTAGTAGATTGAGTGACAGAGATGAAGATAAGAAAGTGTTAAATTGAGTGTTAAAAGTGAGTGTGTTGATATATTTATTTATAATATTGATGTACATATCATAAATAAATGTGTTGTTTATCAGCAATTTAATATTTAAGTATTGCTAATATCTAAAAGCTCTCAATACATCTTCTAACTACACACTTTTAAACTACAATACACTTTTAAACTACAATACACTTTTAAACTACAATACACTTTTAAACTACAATGCATCTTCAAACTACAAGATCACTCTAGAACTTATTGTTATTCAGAGATGCATTTAAATTGCTTTTTCATAATGCTTTTATTAACTTAATTTTAGAGCATCATTGTATCATTATATTATGTCATAATACATATTAAGAAAACTCTGAGATGCAGTGTTATGAAGACTGTATCAGATGAAGAGAAGACAGCAGCAGCAGAAAGAATATTTAGAAAGATATTTAAGAAAGAAAAAACTGATGTTGATAAGAAAAAGAAAAAAAATAATGCTGTAGATATAGAAGAAAGTACTGAAGCATTTAAGTTAGTTCATTGCTGAAAGTCAGACAATAAGCTTAATTTTAACATATAATATAATGTTTAATAATAATGCTCTATTCTACAGCTGTCACTCTTTATAAAATACATTGCTATTAAAAATTAACAGATTTTCTGATAGTGAAACTACTTTTTTAAAGACTTTGTTGCAAGATAACTTAAGATTATTTAAAGAGAGTTTTCTCTCAACATAAAATGTTTTACTTTTAAAGCTCAGTCATCAACAGTCTGCAGAAGATAGTAAAAGTATATATTGTTATTTTCTTTAAAAGTATGTTTAATGAACTGTACAGTAATTATCATTTATCAGTTAATAGAATGTAGATGTTAATCTGACTGCAATTTATATAAAGTAGATTATTATTCAGCACAAGAACATGTCTTTTATTAAGAGATACATGCATAACTGAAATATTGCATCTAAAGATGCAGATTAAAGCAATTGTTACTAGACTATTTTGAGAATATCTGACTCTCAATGTAGTAAATAAATAGACTAAATTGAAAGCTGTTTAACTGTGTATATATAATGCTCACTTATAATGCTTATATATCAGTAATCTTTAAGCTCATAATCTTTATTCTTAAGTTAAGTCTCAAGAGCTCACTTACTAATCAGTCTCAGAATTCTTAAAATCTGAACAGAGCTTTTAAGTTAAGTTAAGCTTTAATGTTTAAGTCTGACTTAAATTCTTAAGCTAATAATTAAAGTCTAACTTAACTCAATTTAAAAGTTCTGTTTAAGTTAAGCTGAGTTAATCTGACTTAATGATCACTCTAGTATTAAGTCTGTAATTCACTGAGTTCTCAACAAGATTGAGCAGAAACTTTAAAAAAAATATTTATAATTTATTATTTAAAAGTTCATTCTCATTAATGTGACAAAATTATGCATCTCAAGATTCTTCTGTTAAGAACTGCATAACAAAGAGAATTTTATTGTGATTATTAAAGAAGTTTTTAGAGATTAAATAAAATGTTGTCACAATACTGTATATAAATTCAGTATGTTTATAGATGAACTTCTCATTATATATAAATAAGTTCTTCAGCTGTTGCATCTATTTTGCTGAAAGTGCATATATAACTTCAGATACATATCACTTCATTGAACTTAAAGAGCTGATGAGAGCATAAGAAAATTTTGTATGCAGTTTTTTTTTAAATGAAATTTAAGAGTCTTTATTTCTCAGAAGTTCATCAATCTCATTATGTATATTAAATGCTTGCAGTTCACAATTAATTTTTATAAATCATTATTTTTTCTCATCATTGATCTGCTTAATTTCAGTTAGATAGATCTATTTATTTAAATATTAATTCTTCTTTTTTACAGTCTAAATAACAGTCTGAATCTCTACAGATTCTTATTGTTTAAAAATTACTTAAGTCTCAATATAGTCAAAGAATAATTCTGTCTTATTTTGCTGACTTTTAGTCTGCATATTATAATGTAATGAATTGTCATTTTTTAAAAAGATAAAGTTGTTAAAATTGTGAATTCACAAATCTCTTATTTATAAGAGATTGATGAGTAAGATATGTAACAATGTAAGACACTACATTACAATAGCTATTTGATGAAGTTCTGATGTTAAGATCTTGTATTGATAAAGATTAATAATTAAGAAACTTAAAAGATTTATATGTAAAGACTGTCTATATAGTACAGCTATGGTTTGGTATGAGTGCATAGTGATATCATAACAAAAAATAAAAATAAGAAGAAAAGTAAAGATAAGAAAAAGCTGAAGATTATTAAAGTTGATTTGAATAATTTGAATAATTTAAAAAATTAAAGTTGTTTATAGATATAGAAGTATTCATGAATAAGTTAATAGAAGCTTTTATTCAACTTAATAATGACTTGAGTAAAGCACTCACACTGAATGACTTAGAACTCTTATTATTAAGTATAATCTTTAATTAAATTAACATTCTTAATTTAAATTCATATATTCTTGCAGACTACATTCAAGACAAACTGAACAAGATAAACATAAAAGTATTAAATAATTTAAATATAATGTTGAGAAGTACAGTGCTCTATTCACTTTCTTAACTTCTTTAATCTTAGTATAAAAGATTAACAGAGTTTTCTTCTGTCTTAGATAACAGAGTTTCTGTCATTCATTTAACTACACTTAAGTTGACTGCAGTCAACATCAACACATTAAATTTACTAAATAGATAGATAGCACAAGTACTCATTATTCTTTTAATAAATTATAAGCTCAGATTAGCAAAAGACTTCTTAAAGAAAGTGCAGACTGATCTAATGCATATAGCTCTTAATATGCTGCTTATTGAAGCAAAACAAGTAGATAGCTCTTGATATGCTGCTTATTGAAGCAAAATAAGTACACAGTTCTTAATATGCTGCTCATTAAAGCAAAACAAGATGAGCATAATAAGCATAATGATTTAACAGCTTAATATAAATTAAATATTGACAAATAAGTATTCTCTACATTGCTGTAAGTAAACAGTATATATATATATCTCTTTTGTTATTATATTTATTTTTATAACACACTCTTTTATCTTTAATTCTTATATTATGTGTCAATCATCACTATAAATCAAGAGCACAACTCATTATTCTTTATAAAGCAACATTCAATCTCTGTTTTTACTTGAGAGAACTGTGAGAAATGATTTATTCATATAAAGAGATAATTAACTGATAAGAATCTTTAATATATAATAAAGATTCTTATTTAAATCTTTACAGACAACACACTCATCAATAATGTCTTTTCTTTCTTTTCATTAAGCAATCTTAATTTTAAGAATCAATAAATTAATAGCAGAGCTCTGTTCTGAATTACAGTCTGCATTAATGTTGATGATGAGAATTATTTTATAAATAAAATTATAGTAAAAAAAGTTTGAAATGCTTTCTTCTTAAAGTATAAGAAGAAACTGCAGACAACTAAAAGACAATATTTGATGAAGTTTGTTAAATATAAGATGTCATTAAACATAACTATTAATAAGACATAAACTTAACTTAACAATCTCAGCAGAAAGATCACTGCAACACAGTTAAGACTTAAGAACTTTGCTATATTTAAGCAGTAATTTTAAATACTGTTTTAAGCACTGTCAGCAGAGTATACTGTTATCTATGATGTCATTGATGTTTAGAATATATTTAACATTAAGATGAGTCTGCAGAAACTTTAGAAGAAGAAGACTTAACTAAAGATATTTAATAATGCTTTATAGACTGAGTGTAAAGTCAGGTTAAATAAAAAAAAAGTATATTTAACTTAAATTTGCACTAGAGTTCAGGTCAGATTGAGTTGAGTTTGTGTATAGATCAATTCTACTCATATCTGCACAGATTAAATCTAAGAATTCTAAGCTAGTCATTATGAGTAAGGTCAGGGCTAGAGCTCAAAAATGTGAAAGTTTATTGATATATTAGTTATAATAAATTATACCTTAACTAGTCATATAGGGATAAATTACACAGTTGCAAGATATATTACTGAATAAGTTATGAAAATCATGACTTTTTAGACTGAGTGTAGAGTCAAGTTAGGTTAAAAAAAAGTGCATCTGATCTGAATCTGCACTAGAGTTCAAGTTAAGTCAGATTAAGTTTATACACAAATTAACTCTATTTACAATCTGTGTAAGTATTTGCACACAAATAAAACTAGTTATAATAAGTTACACTGATCTTAATCACAATACTTTAAATGATGACTCTGATGATCTAAACAAAGATATAAGACTCAATATCTATGAAGACAGCTGACTGATGCATGCACATTAGAATTTCTCATTAAAAGACTAAAACACTGCAATCTGAATGAATTAATTAATATTACAGTATCTTTACAATTAACTACATTATTAATTTTCTCAGCTCATTCTGAAAAGAGAGTCAGAAGAGATTTGCTTAATAATTATGTTAATGAATGCAAAAAATTCATGAAACTACAATCTGTTCAGAACACAACATCAACTTCTTTGCTTTCAAAAGAAATACATTATGTGTTAGAAAGAACATTTGCATTTGAAGAATGAAGAGAAAGAAGAGAATGAAGAGAAATAAGTAATGAGTAAATCTGTATAAAAGTAATTTGACAGTGAATAATGCTAACTCTTAACAGTAAATATCAAATTAACTTTAATTACATTATCTTCATTTACATCACTTCTTTTTCATGCTTCACTATTTCATCATTCATCACATTACTCAATCACACAGTCAGAGATCTTTAATCTTTGATGAAATTACATAGTTAAAGATCTTCAATCTATGATGAAATCACATAATCAGAGCTCTTTAATCTTTAATGAAATTACATAATGAGAAACTCTCAATCTTAAGTAAAATCACATGATTGAAGACTTTCAATCTTCAGTGAAATTACACAGTTAAGAACTCTCAATCTTTAATGAAATCACATAATTGAGAGTCTTTAATCTTCAGTGAAATTACATGATTAAGAGTTCTCAATCTTCAGTGAAATTACACAGTCAGAGATTCTCAATCTCTGATGAAATTACATAATTAAGAGTCTTTAATCTTCAGTGAAATCACATAATCAATCTTTGATCTTCAATGAAATTACATAATTGAGAATCTTTGATCTTCAGTGAAATCACACAGTTAAGAATCTTTAATCTCTGATGAAATTACATGATTAAAGATCTTTAATCTTTAATGAAATTACATAATCAGAAATTCTCAATCTCTGTTGATAGAGCAATGTCTGACATCACTTCATTAATAAAGTAATGTTAAATGATGATTATTTTTGTCTTGAGTCTCTTGATGTTGAAAGATATAGATCTTTGAACAGTAAATAAAGATGAATTCTCATTAATGAATAATAATGATTGTTTTAAGTGCTGATTAAGCTTTGTAGTATAGAGTCATAGCATAGTCAATGACAACATCATTATGTACTTTTAAAGAATAGTACATGCTATGATTTAAGATGAAATCTTCATTTCTAATGTGTAATTTTAACATGCACACTATCAAACTAACTGACAAAAACTTCCACATATTTATACTAACTTATACTTGCTTAGTCAGACTAATTCTTACTTACTTAATCTGTAAATAATCTGCAACTCACACAAAGTCAAGTCAGATTAACCTGTACCTTACTTAAGTCAAAAAAAGTTCACTCTACTTAACTTGACACTCAGACTTAACTCAAACTCATGTGACCTATAGGCAATCTGTACACTCAGCCTATGACTTTTTGTGAAGATGCACATTAGAAACACACATTAGTAAGTATGTGTATGTGCTTATTTAGTTAATATATATGCTTACTAAGCACATACACATGCTTACTAAGACTATATATAACTTACAAAAAATTCATGACTCTATACAGATTAAGTTAAGTTAATCTGCACTTAACCTAACTGAATAAAGTTAGCCTAATCTAACTCAATACTTAAACTCAACTCTAATCTATATAATCTATAGATAACCTATGCACTCAGCCTAATGCTTTATGAGCTAAACAGTAAAGATAGAATAAAAGTTATTAAGAATGTCAAATCTTACAGTATGATTATAGAAGATGTTTAAGCTCAAACAGTAATTATTTATCATTATACAGAACTTTAATCTATTATCTTTATGATAATATTTACTGCAAACAGAACTGTAAATATGTCTCTGTAATTTACAAGATTATACAGTTAGCAAAGTTAGTCAAGACAGTTAAGAAGTAAGTTAAGTTGACTGTAGTCAACTTGCATAGAAACAAAAAAAGAAATTAAATTTATAATGTGAAAATTGTTTCTAAAAAGAAATTCAGCATACAGAAATCTGAAGCTGTAGATGAATCTGATAAGAAGATTGCTGCTATCTTTAAAAATATTATCAATAAGATTTCTTAATCAGACTGAGTTACAGACTTTAATGTCTCATCTTATATAATTAATAAACTTCAGCTTTTCAGTGACTCTCTGATGTGTATGTAATGACATATTATCAAAGTTAAAGAAAAGAAATTATATATTAATTATTATAATATAGTTATTATGCAGAATAAGAATGAAAATTCAGTTCTTTTAAGTTCAACACTCTATGTTTTAAAGCTTGAAGTCAATCTTCTGTCAGAAAAGAAAATGTATAAGAAGAAACTGCTTAAATATTTTAATTATAAGAGTCTTTATATGTAAAATAAGAGTAAAAAGCTCATATTAAAAGCATTTAAAAAAAAAAAGTCTATATAATTAAATATATCTTAAGTAATCTTAATGAATTTGTTCTACTCTCTGTTATGCATATACAAAGTGAGTCAGAGATCACTCTTTTAAAAGTATACAAAAACTTATAGATTTAGATTCTTAAGTTTATTACAGATATATTCAGTGAGAATGTGTAAATGAATGATGATATAATTATGTTACATAATAATAAGATCAAGACATATAGACTTTAACATCATTAATTTACTCATCTTAATGTAGTTAAGCTCTGTAATCTTTACAAAATTATTATTTTAAGCAAGTCAATTCTTATTATTAAGAACAATATTAATGTATATGAGATCTGTGCTTTAACTAAGTTTGTGAATCAGCAAGAACACAACATAAATAAAAAAAAAGTTAATATTCTTATTTTAATCTTCATCAACATATGTGAATCTCTGTCTTTGTCATTCATCAGATATTAATACTTTCTGAAAATTGTAGATAATTATTTGCAAAAGATATAAACAATATCATTAAAGCAATGAGACAATGCTTTATAGAAACTACAGAAATAATAATTAAAAATTAAACTTCAGTTTAATGCAAAGATTCTTGCTGTATAAAGCAACAATGCAACAGAGCTGAGATCTACTTTTAATGAGTAATGTATGTTTTTCAGCATTGTATCATAGTATATAGTGTTTTATATGTTGATTTAAAATAATGTAATTAAAAGAGCAATCAGAATCACTGAGAACTCAGTATATACAATAATTAAGAAAATTAAATTCTCAATAAAATTCTAAATAAAGACTGTACAGACTGATGTTTATCTTCATAACTGTACAGCAACTGATTTCTTAATTAATAATAAATAAGTTACTTCAGAGAAAGTGTTCACTGAGATGAAATCATTCATTAATTATGTATGTATATAAAAATGCAAATGTTACTTCTATATTGACTTAAAGTCTCTGTCTGAAGGCAGACAGAATAAGTTTATGAATTGAGAATAAATAAAAATATTTATAAATTATAGTGAGAAAATTACAAAGCAGTATCTGCTTTAAGCATTAGATCTTAAATAAATCATTAAGAGTTATGCTGTTAAGTTTGCTGAAAACAAGAAAGAAGACAGCATTGATGTAAAACTTTATAAATAAATATTAAATATTCTTTTAGAAAGAAAGTCTGTTGAATGATTACATAAAACTAAGATTGCAGCTGCTTCACTGAAACAGTTCTCAGAATTTAATATGTAAATTTATAAATTCAGATTAATGAGTTCTCATTCTGTTGTTACACTGTCAGAGAAAGAGATCACAGATAATTTATTGTTAAAGTTAACTGCAATTAACTTTAATTATAATGCATTAAAGCTCTTCTTTTATGTTGAGATTTCTGTTAACAAGATTAGTCATTTAGATATGAGTGTCTTAATTAAGAAAGTCAAGACATTTCTGTACATTAAGATATTAAAAAAAAGATAAAAGAACAATAATACTGATTTTAATGAGCTTATAATAAAGATCTTAAAAGTTATGCTGACATTGACTGCATTTATAATCAATGATGAAAATAATAAGTATTCAGCAAAAACTGATATCTCAACTTCTTTGACATATACTGAAGTAGTGAAAGACTTAATCTGAGAAGAGATGTAAAAAAATGTTATTAATGCAGAGCTGACAACATTTACAGTGAATGATATTTGAGAAGAAACTGTTTCATTAAGAAAAATCAACATTATGATTAGCAAATAAGTATTTAAATTTAAGCTACACATTAATGATTTTCTTGACAAATTGAAGACAAGAATAATGATAAAAGAATTCTTACAGATGTATAACATTAATTATAAAGATATTTTTACATTAACTATAAAATTTAATATTCTTTATGTCTTTCTGATTCTAATTGCACTCAAAGATCTAAAGTATCATTAGATAAATATTAATAATATCTTTATTAAGTCATTTCTGAAGAAAACAATCTACATAACATTATCTTTTAAAATTATAACTATTTTTAACTGTATACTATGCATTCTGTGCAGTTTATATAATCTGAAGCAAGCTATCAAAGATTAACATAAATGATGTGTTACTGAGCTTCTTTAATTAAGTTTTTATCAAAGCAATGTAAATCTATGCTTTCTGATTTACACTGTTAAGAGCATTATATTACTTCTTTATGTAAATAATATCATTATGATCTCATCAGATCTTTTAAATGTTCTTTGATTCAAAAAGTTTCTTAGAAGCTTATTTAAGATTAAGAATTTATTATTTGTTCTATTAACTCCCTATTCAGTCCCTATCTAGGTCTATGAGGGCGAAGCGCCTTTGCAAAGGAAAAACCCAAATGGAAAACCTTAGTCCCGCCCCGCAGGCGCTCCGCCGGCGTGGCACTGGTGTGTTGCCGTTGCCTCCCGGGTGCGTCGATGGCCTATAAGCTGTCTGCCTCTTGAACATTTGCTTCCGCTGATCAGTGGGTGATCTCTCTTGGTTCCTTGAACCCCCTG